>LNFM01000985.1_pt1 | contig 90728 bp, 82 predicted proteins | sample 596031 | NCBI WGS metagenome assembly LNFM01 (sample SAMN04254537, study PRJNA301005) | activated carbon metagenome | isolation source: dual media filters at the Ann Arbor, Michigan drinking water treatment plant | place: USA: Ann Arbor | reverse complement strand
TTGATGTGGAATTTTTAGTGCAGTTTTTAGTGTTAAGTTATGCCAATAAATATCCAGAACTAACCGAAAATATCGGCAATATTGCGTTGCTAAAGCGGCTGGCGTCACTTAATATTATTGAAGTGCAAGCCGCAGAAAATGTGGTGATTGCTTACAGAGAATATCGAAAAATGCAGCATGCGCTTAAGCTGCAAGGTGTGACGCATAGCAGGGTAGAAACGGTTTTAGTTTTGTCGCATATTGTTGCAGTAACAAGCCTATGGAGCCAGATTTTTACTCAAACAAAGTAGGGTGGGTAACTTGTTTGCCCACGCTGAAGGTGTTGCAAATATCGCTACGCGTGGGTTCAAGAACCCACCCTACCTGACTTTATTTAGCTGGAACATGCAGTGCTAAATACCTAAATTGACCACATTTTTCTGTACCAGCAAATGAGTAGTCTTGCCAGTTTAACTCGTATGAGCCATTAACCTGCATAGGATTTTCTCTATTTTTCTTGGTTCCTATTGATGTTGCTTCATCCCAAGCTAATTGTCCAGTTAGAACCCGGTCCTCCGTCAAGCTAAAGTCTTTGTCTACAGTGTGTTTAAATCTTGGTTTCCAGTAAGCACTCTCATTGGTTAGTAATATTGCATAACCCTCACAGTTTTCTATGCTAGATGTAATATTTTCAAGGCGAGTAATGTCTTTAATGAAGTCATATCTTCCCTGATCTAATGCTCCGTGATTCGAAAGGCAGTACGAATCACCTTCAGACTCTATTGTCAGTTTGCGTGTTTTGTACTTCAACTCTACAGCTATTGATTTGTTGGACAATAGAATTTGAAAGTCTAAATGCAATAGTTTATCGTTTGCTTTTATTGGTCTTTCTAGTCTAACTTGTGAATGTGGAAATTGTTTATGTAGTTCCCAAGCAAAAGCATGTTGAAAATCGGCTTCAGAATAATAAAAATGGCGCTGGCTAGCCAAAGTTTTCATTAAATTTGGTACATCAATCATTTCCAAACCTTACCATAAGCCTCAAGCAATCGTTGATGCATCACGCTGCCTTCCATATTCGCGCCTAGCATTCCTAAACCAAAATATTGCTCTTCACGGTTAAGCAATTTGTGCGCTTGTTGCAAGGTTTCTGCGCCGTACATTAAGCTTAAATTCGCTTCAAAAGCAGCTGTATTATCTGATTCTGCCAGCTCTTTAATTTGCACGATATTGTCAATGCAACGGTAAACGCGGGCGCGCTTTTCGGGTAATTCGCCGAATTGAGCAATCCATGCGCAGCCTTCTAAAACTTCATCTGTATCGCCAGCAGCAAGCGCGGCTAGTGTTTTCAATTCGCCAGCGCGTAAATCGACCCAAGTCGTATTTGGGTCTGCGCATAAGCCGATTAATGTGGTCACTGGTAATTCATCTGCCAATTCTAAATCCAGCAAAGTTTCTAATAATTCGGCCGATTCTTCTTGGTTTAACTCAGGCAAACGCAGTGCAAAAGGGCGCACCAAGTTACCAACAGTATTGTTTTCCCATTGCAGCTCTTCTACAGGGTAAATTTCACTCATACCTGGTACAAAAATACGGCAGGCATAGACGCCTAAATGCGTGAAGTCGGCGATATACATATCATGGCCGCTGTTATGAATGGTATTCACGCACCAGTTGTAATCTTCTTCTGTCGTCTTGCCAAAGTTCCAATCCACAAACTCATAATCTGGCGTGCTGCGTAAAAAATCCCAGCAAATCACGCCGCTTGAATCCACAAAGTGGATTTCTAAATTCTGCGAATCCGCGATTTCTTCCATATCAAAACCCGGTGCCACAAAGCCTTTTAGGCTATCCATGGCGCGGCCTTGCAATAGCTCTGTCAGCGCACGCTCTAGTGCCACTTCAAAGCGTGGATGTGCGCCAAAGCTGGCAAAGCAGCCTTGGTCTTCTGGGTGCAATAACGTGACATTCATGACTGGAAACTGTCCGCCAAGTGAAGCGTCTTTCACCAAAATGCCGTAACCAGCATCGCGCAAGCCTTTAATGCCAGCGGCAATGCGTGGGTAGCGGTTTAATACGCTGGTCGGTACATCTGGCAAACAAATACCTTCGCGGATGATTTTGTATTTAATATCGCGCTCAAAAATTTCGGCCAAAGCTTGGGTGCGCGCTTCCATCATGGTGTTGCCCGCGCTCATGCCGTTGCTGACATATAAATTGCCGATTAAATTCACAGGAAACAATACGCTTTTACCGTCACGCAAACGCGTGTAAGGAATGGCGCAGATGCCACGCTCTTTATTGCCAGAATTTAAATCAATTAAATTGCTGGCAGGGCAGGTGTCTTCTGGGTTGTAAAATTTTTGCAATTCTGGCGTTAATAATTCTTTTGGCCATTTGTCGCCAGACTTACCTTTACCCAAAGGAATCCATTGTTCATTCGGGTAATGTACAAAATCTTTATTGGCGATTTTTTCGCCTAAGTAAAAGTGCGTCCAAAAGTAGTTTGTGCTTAAACGCTCAAAATATTCGCCCAATGCACTGGCGCGCGCAGCTAGTTGCGATGCGCCTTTTCCATTCGTGAAAAGCCGCGGACAATCTCTATCAATCACGTGAACAGACCAAATACCTTCAATCTCATTTAGCCAAGATTTTTCTTCGGTATGAATATTCAATGCCAATAATTTGGCTTGTAGGGTGGCGATTGATGATTCTAAAGAAGCATCTTTACTAGGTATAAATGTTTGCGTGGTTGTCATGGCTTAAGCTGCTAAATAAATAAGGCTAGCAGAATATCATGCGCAGGCAATAACGCACACGCTAAGTTTTGCGTTAAGATTCAGGCTAATCAAAATTGAAAGCTTGCAATGAAAAAAATCGACAAAACACCACTGTGGGTAACGCTGGTTTACGCCAATGTGCACACGCGCAAAATGGCTTTAATCACGGTGATATTCTGCGTGGTGTTTACCTTGTATTGCGTACCTTGGGTGCAATTTTCAAAAAACGCAGTGGTGTATAAACTATTTTTAATTGATGACTGGAGCTGGGTTGCCATGATGATTCCCATGACGATTTGGTATTGGCTCAGCCTTAAATGGGTAGATAAAAACGCAGGCTGGGAGTCTTAACTTTACATGCCCCAACGCAAAGCGGGCGTATGTACTGAGCTATCCCAATGTTGTTTGATTTCATTATCCAGCAAGCAAAGTGTGATTGAGGCGCCAGCCATGTCTAGCGCGGTTACGTAATTTCCCACCAAGCTTCGGCTAATTTTAACGCCATGTTTGCTAAACAACTTTGCGGCGGTGTTGTAGATTAAATATAATTCCATCAACGGCGTTGCGCCAAAGCCATTAATTAATAGCAAAGCTTCATTATCAACACTTAAATTTCTAGCTTTAAAATCCGCCAATATCGCATCCACGCAATCACTTACAATGGCGTCTGCTTCGCGCATAGTTTCACGTCTGCGACCTGGCTCACCGTGAATACCCACACCCATTTCAATTTCAGAATCGGCGATATCAAAAGTAGGGCGGCCTGCGGCAGGCACTGTGCAGCTGGTTAAAGCCACGCCTATACTGGCAGTATGCGTATTTACTTTGTCACCTAGCGTTTTGCAGGCTTGCAAATCGGCGCCAGTTTCTGCCAAGCTGCCCACGCATTTTTCTACAATCATGGTGCCAGCTACGCCGCGGCGGCCAGTGGTGTAAGTGCTATTAATCACTGCACAATCGTCGCTGGTTAAAACCGTTGCGTTTTCGAAAGGCAGCATTTCTGCCGCCATCTCAAAATTCATTACATCGCCCGCATAATTTTTAACAATAAACAAAACGCCTTTATCGGCATGCACCGCTTCAGCTGCGGCAATCATTTGGTCTGGCGTGGGTGAGGTAAATACATGGCCTGGGCAAGCGGCATCTAGCATGCCAAAACCAATATAACCTGCATGCAAAGGCTCATGCCCAGAACCACCGCCAGAAATAATAGCCACTTTGTTTTTTGCTTTATTCTGCCGGGTTAAAAAAGTGGGTTCTAAATCCAGCGATACTAAATCGCTATGTGCGCCAGCAAAGCCAGACAAGCTTTCAATTAGAACATTATCGATTTTGTTAATAAATTTTTTCACTTATTTTCACCTTCAATCAATAAATCGCACACCGTATACAGCATCACTTGGCAACTTTTTGCGCCTGCATCTAAATGCCCAATAGCCCGCTCACCCAAGCCTGCCGCGCGGCCTTTGGTGGCAATCAAATTACGTGTTGACTCCAATCCTATATCGGCTGCCTGCTTAATTTCACGGCAAATATCGACCAAATTTTTGCCTTCTAAAGCGCTTAAGGTGAATGTGGTCGAAACAGGAATCAGCACATCTAACATGGTTTTTTCGCCAACATCGGCTTTGCCGCGCTGCATAATTGCTTGTACGCCCGCGGCAAAAGCGGCGGCAACTTCAAGCGGATTATTACCACCATTAACTTTTACCACTTTTGCCATACTCATAAAAAAACTAGCAAATAATGGCCCCGAAGCACCGCCAATTGTGCTGAGTAGCTTCATGCCGATTTTGTTAAGCACTTCATCTGCAGGCAAAGGCAACAATTCGTTATACATGCCCGCCACCATTTCTGTGCCGCGTTTCATATTAATGTAGTGATCACCGTCGCCAATTGCGCGGTCTAGCGATTCAATTTCAGATTCGTTAGCAACAATTGCAGCATGAATGGCAAGACTGGCCGATAAAATATTAGATGTTTTCATGTAAATAGTTTAAAACTAAATGGCGGTTTTTTAAAACCTAATTTGATGTAAGTATTTTAAAAAATAGCAGACTAATGTAACTTATTAATTAAGATTAAGTCGCAATTCAATTTGTTAACAATTTTGGAGCTCGCATGAAAAAGTTTTTTAATGGCATTATTTTAGCCACATTACTATTTACTGGATTTGCCTATGCCAACAATGAAGTAAAAGAAATTTCAGTAAAAGAAGTGCAGCAGTTTGTTGATAGCAAAGCAAAAAATGTGGCAATTTTAGATGCCAACAATGACAATGCGCGCACAGATGCAGGCGTTGTATCTGGCGCCATATTGCTCACATCATATAATCAATACGCGATAACAGAATTACCAAAAGATAAAAACACCACTTTGGTTTTCTATTGTTACAACAGCTATTGCCAAGCATCTCATCTGGCGGCAGAGCGCGCAATTGAAGCGGGCTATAAAGATGCGCGCGTGATGAAAGCGGGCATTGTGGGCTGGAATAAGTTAACTAGTAAATCGAGCATTTAAATCGATATAGGTTGCTCTGTATTTTTAACTTTGTAACGAGTTTTTTAAGCTTATTGTTTTTTGCATTAGCTTATCTTTTTCATAATCGGTTTCTAAGGTTTTTCTAGCATATTCAGTAATTAAGGTGACTTGCTGTTTTAATGTGGTGTGATAATTTTTGTCAACAGAGCATTCTGCAACATAAGCAATGGTTTCTATTAACCGTTCAAATATCGCCAAATTCGCTTTGCCACTAATGCGAATTTGGTCAAATGCAGTTTCAGTCATGCTTTGAAAGTCAGGATTAAGCATTACAACTCGACCTCCATTTTGTGCCGTGACTACGTTAGGTGGGAAATGTCTTCGCGCAATTTCACCCATAATTTCACCAATATAATCAATGCAGATAGTGGCGGTTGTCGTGTCATTAATACCAGGAGAAAGTGCCTTTAGTGCGATGTCGACAATCTGTCGAATGCCAAAATCAATATCTTGCTCGATAGTGCGATGGCTATCAAAACTGAATAGTTGATTAAGTGATTTTATTTTTTCATCATCAATTACAACGATAACATTTTCAGCCATTGCGTTATTTTTCGCCGTTAGCAATGTTGCTCCACGCCCTACAAACTGGCCAATAACGCGCTCCATTTTCAGCGTTAATTGATTACACTCAGCAAATTTTAGTAAGCCTTCGATATTAATATTTTGCAAATAACCAGAGCACAGCCTGGGTACTTTTTGCCAGCTTTCATCTACATTCGTCTGCGAAAATATGATTGCGTCATTTAAGTTCGTTGCTTCCACATCCTCAAGTGGTAATGTTTGTTCAATGGCTTTTTTGGTTTCATGCACAATATTTTTAAGAATGCTTGTAATTTGCAGAGAATCTGCGATGTGATGAATGATAAAAATCAACACCAACACACCAAATAACGCAAGCAGAAGCCCAACAAATACTGCAATTGAAGGTATAAATTCTATTTCGTCGCCACTTCGAATCGTGCGTAAAACTATCAAGCAATAAACAAAAATACTAATGAAATAACCTAGTGCAAATTGATTAGAACGATCGCGCATAAAGTTGCGAAAAATACGTGGCGTGAATTGACCAGATGCCTGCGTCATTGTGTTTAATGTAAGACCGAACATCAGTGCGGCAACGGTTAACATGGAACTTGCAATCGCAGTGAGCATGCCGCGTGCACCGTCTGCACCAAGGCCAAAAAGACGCGGAAAATCATTTAGCCATTTATTGCCAATGACAGAGTCCAATTCAATTAAGCCTATGGCGAGCAGAATTGCGCTGATTAACATTAAGCCTGGTATAAACCACAATGAGCCGCGAAGTCTTATCCAAAAAGTAATAATCTGATGCATTTTTATTGTTAAGTCTGATAGAAAAATAATGATTGCAACAAGGCGAGCTGAACGCGGGCAACAGATGTAATGATTGTAACGCTAAATTTGTAAAGTTTAGTCAACGCTTGTGTTAAATTACGGATACTATTTTAAAGGTTTTTACTATGTCTAATCTGCAGCAATATCGTGTGAAACTTAACTCTCAATTTTCATTAAAAAATATCAAGTCGGATGATAAGTCTGAGCGTGGAGCAACTAAAGAGGCGGATGCTTTAGAGCTTGAAAAGTTGGCAAGTAAAATTAATGCGTTACAAGATATTTTATATGCGCAGGGCAAGCACAAAATTTTGCTGGTGTTGCAAGGAATGGATGCCAGTGGTAAAGATGGCACGGTGCGCCATGTGTTTAGCGAGTGCGATCCTTTGGGTATTCGCTTAGCCAGTTTTAAAGGCCCAACAGAAGAAGAGTTAGCACACGATTATTTGTGGCGTGTACATAAACAGGTGCCGCAAAAAGGCGAGATTGTGATTTTTAATCGCAGCCATTATGAAGATGTGCTGATTGTAAAAGTGCATGATTGGATTGATGATGCAGAATGTAAGCGCCGCTATGCGCACATTAATGCGTTTGAAAAGCAGTTAGTTGAAACGGGCACTGTGATTATTAAATGTTTTCTGCATATATCAAAAGAAGAGCAAAAAGAACGATTACAAGATAGGCTAGACGACCCGACTAAAACTTGGAAATTTAACCCAAACGACCTAAAAGAGCGTGCGCTGTGGCCGCAATATATGCAAGCATATGAAAATGCGATGAGTGCTACTAGCACTGCTTACGCGCCTTGGTATATTGTGCCAGCAGATTCAAAAATGAATCGTAACTTATTGATTTCAAGATTATTGTTTAGCGCACTTAAAAAACTGCAATTAGAATATCCGCCAGTGCCAGCAGAATTTAAAACCATTAAAATTGAGGATTAATTGCAATAATTTAATTTATTAACCTGCAGATTATGCACCGCTTATCTGCAGGGCAAATATTTTCAGAGTTAAACTTAGTTGAATTTTGCTTGCGCTTTGCAACAATTAAGCAAGCCTGATACAAAATTTAAGCGGGCTTGCAAAGTACGGTTATCACATGTTTTGGTGGCATATAAAAACCATCGCCGCTGCTTGCATATTCTATTTTATGTGATTTGTTTTCAATAACCGAAAAGCCTTCACTGCAAATTTTTTCTGCGTGCCCCATACAATTCTCATCAGTACCATTAATGCTGTGGCAGCTTAAGGTATGAGTGCCGTCGCTGTTGACTTCACGGGGGTGCATGCTGCTACATCCAACTAATACAGTGAGCGGTATTAAAATTAAACGACTTTTCATGATTACGCTCCTTATCAAAAAAATTATTGTTTTGTCATCTTTTTGTCATGTTAGTGTGATTTAAAAATCACATTTTTATGATACCTATTTATAGTTGATAGTTTCATGAACTTATTGTGACAATCATCAACCTATAAAAACGCCGAAACACAACATTTGAAGAAGCTGAAACAAGTTCAGCATGACAATTAAACTTAATTGGCTATAATCCGAATATGAGCCTGCGCTTTCGCCTAAACTTGTTAATTACTGCTTTGTTACTGCTATTTATGCTGGCGGTTGGCTATGTAATTTTAAAAGGCACAAAATCATCTATTCAAGAAGGCGTAGAGGCGGCGACCAGAGTCACTGTGCAGTTACTGGACACCGTTGTGGTGAGTTCTATTCAAAACCCTGAATGGGGATATACGCATGATGTGATGCGCCGTTTTTTAGAGCATTTGGGCCATGTGCGCAGTAATGAAATTTATTTGTACAACTTAAATGGTGCGTTGCTTTTTCAATCGCCGCCATCTAAGTATCGCGCAGATATCAGCCCGCCGCAGTGGTTTGAAAACATGCTCAACCCGCACGAAAAATCTGTGACTCGCTTGATTCGTTTTGGCAAATTAATAATTACCCCCAACCCCGCAGGTGCCATTCGCGAAGCCTGGGGCAAAATGCGATTTTTGTTTTGGGTGGGGCTGGGATTCTTTATCTTTTTAAATGCAATTGTGTATTGGATGCTTGGCCGCTGGCTACGTCCTTTGCAGCCCATGTTAAAAGCAATTAACCAAATGGAGCAGGGCGATTTAACAACACGTTTGCCACATTTTGATTTACCAGAGTTTAGCTCAATCGCTAAAAACTTTAACTTAATGGGTGAGTCTTTGCAAAAAAGTACCGCTGAAAATCAACGCTTGGCTTTGATTGCGCAGCAAACGGCAGATGCTGTGATGATTCACGATTTAAATGGCAATATTTCGTTTTGGAATGCGGCCGCGCAAAAAATATTTGGTTATGCACCAGAAGATATTATCGGTAAATCCGCCAGTATTCTTATTCCAAAAGGGCAAGAGCGCGATTTAGCCCAAAATATGCGCGCCATAAACGACAAGCGCAATGTAGAAAACCATGACACGCAACGCACAGCGCGCGATGGGCGCATTGTAGATGTATCGATTTCGGCCGCACCATTAATTGACCCGCAAAGCAATGAGCTGATTGGCGACATTTGTAGTATGCGTGATATTACTGAGCGCAAACACGCTGAAATTGCCGAGCGAAAAGCTGAAGTGGCAGAAAATAAATTAGAAGAAAATCGCCAAATTACCTATTTAATTCAAAAGCATATTGAAGATGAGCGCCGAAGTTTGGCACGCGAATTGCACGATGAGCTTGGGCAATATGTGACGGCGATTAAAACTTTTGCGGTTTCAATTGCCAATAAAACCAAAGAAAAAGCGCCAGAAGTTGAAGCCAGCGCACAAACTATTGTGGCGGCGGCAAACCATATTTACGATGGTATGCACAATATTATTCGGCAATTGCGTCCTGGCTCTTTAGATAATTTAGGTTTAGTAGAAACCTTAAAAGACACGATTAATAATGTGCAAAAACAACAGCCTAACCTTAGTATCACTTTAGATTTGTCTGGTAATTTGGGTGGCTTGGGTGAGAGCCTAAACATTAATATCTATCGTATTGTGCAAGAATCGATTAACAATGCCATTAAACATGCTGAGGCAAAAAATATAGAGGTGAAGCTAGCTACAACCAAAGCTGGTGCACTTGAGCTAACGATTAAAGATGATGGAAAAGGCATGGATGTGAGTGCTGTAGATCAAACCAATCATTTTGGCTTGCTGGGTATGCGTGAGCGGGTGCAGGCTTTTAAAGGTAGTTTTAGCGTAGATTCTGAACCTAATGCGCAATTGGTAACCAAAGCAAATAGTAAAAAAACGGTAGATAAATTACCTGCGAATCAATCAACAGGTACAACGATTCGCATCAATATTCCGCAAGCAATTAATATATAAGAAACTGAGTAAAAGGCGATAAATGAGTCCAATTAATGTGATGCTAGTCGATGACCATGCGGTAGTGCGCATGGGTTTTAAAATGTTGTTGGAATCGGCAAGCGAAATCAAAGTGATTGCTGAGGCTGAAAACGGCGAAACGGCAATAAAAAGCTATATGGAATTTAAGCCAGATGTGGTGGTAATGGATATAACCATGCCAGGCATTGGTGGCATGGAAGCCATAGAACGCATTTTGGCAAAAGAAAGCCATGCCAAAATTTTGGTGCTATCCGCACATGAAGATTCTGTGCATCCTAAGCGCGTATTAAACGCAGGTGCCATGGGTTATTTAACCAAGCGCAGTGCGGCAGAAGAGTTGATTAAAGCGATTCGTACTGTAGCAAGTGGCAAAAAATATATTGAGGCAAGTATTGCCCAGCAAATGGCTATTCAACAATTATCGGGTGAGCAAAACCCCGTTGATGTGTTAAGCGAACGCGAGTTTGAGGTATTTATGTCGTTGGCTAAGGGTAAAACTACTAATGAAATTGCTGAAACGCTGTTTTTAAGTCCACGCACGGTCGGTACGCATTTATATAACATTAAACAGAAATTAAACGCGAATAATTCAGCTGAAATCGCGCTGATTGCGATGCGCAGTGGATTGATTGATCCTTAATTCAAAGCTTTAGTTTTAATGGCGTTAATTTGCTTTGTAGCGCGCAATATTAAGCTCCCCAGGGCTTGCTAGCTCTACTAATGTTAGGCTGCCGCTGGGCAATTTGCCAAATTCTGGCGGAATTAAAAAAGTAATTAACTGTTGGCTTTGTTTTAAGCCAGCACCTTGGTTGGCCTCTGTCTTAATTTTTCCAGTGGCTACTTGCCACAATTTCCATTCGCGCGGTTTAGGTAATGTTGTTGCGCCTAATAGTTGTGCTTTTGTATATATGGCAGCTTTTTCATCGCCAATTAACAAATTAAATAGCTCAACCCGTACTAATTGGCTGCTAATCGCAATCGCAACTGGTGCTTCTGTTTCAATTGATTCTTCTGGTAAAGGCTCTGCAATTGGCCTAACCGCCTCAAAACGTGCGCTGGCAAAAGCCATTAAATATGGATCTGGTGGGGTGTCTTTTAAAACAACAATACTTTTTGGCTTGCGAGAAAACTTGTCTTGCGCGTCTATCTCTTGTACATCCATAGCGTTTGCCACGGCATTATCTGCCACGCTGGTGGCTATAGAGCGGGCAATTTGCTGTGCAATAGTGCCGCCTAAACAGCCGCTGAGTAAAGTGGCAGAGACGCAAAGCAAGGCAATATATTTCGCTATATAATTAAAGCTGATAACGTATTTCATCATTCAAAGTAATCGAATGTTTGTAACGCGGGATAATTAGATTACTGCTATTTAAAATAAAAGTCTAGCAACTTATAACAATCTGATTTTAATAGAATTACAGCGTAATTTATGCTGAGCGATTGGTGGTGTTTGCGCTGACTATTCCGCTTAAAATAATAATACCGATTGCGACATATTCCGAAAGAGAAAGTGCTTCTTGCCAAAAAAGCACACCAAATAAGCTGGCAAATATGACTGTGGTGTAAGCTAGGCTTGCCACGGTTAGCGTTTTGCCTGTGCGATAAGCGCGCGTCATGGCTAGTTGCGCAATGGTGGCAGAAGTACCTAATCCCAGCAAAGTGGGCATATCGTTCCATGTAAGTGCTGTATAGCTTTGCAGTAACATCCAAAAGCCGCTTGCAATAGTGGAAATTAACGTAAAGTAAAAAACCGTACGCCAATCTGGCTCGCCCACATTACCTAATTGTTTAACATGCACATAGGCAAATGCTGCGCCAAATCCTGATAATAAGCCTACTGCACCTGCAGCTAAATCTTGCTTGGCAAAGCTAGGTTTTAATAGCATCACCACGCCAATAAATCCCACTAAAATCATGGCATACAAAATCGGCTTGGGCTTTTCGTGCAGCATTAAAGGCATAAGCAAAGCCAAAAATAGGGCAGATGTGTAGTTAAGCGTGACAGCGGTTGCCAAAGGTAAATGCGCAATAGCATAAAAGAATAAAACCAGCGACGCAAAGCCCACCAAAGCGCGTGACATTTGTTTGCCCATTACAGGTGTGGCTAATGGTAATTTTTTGGCAAAAATATACACATAAATAGCCATTAAGCCAAAAAGTGAGCGATAAAAAACCAACTCTGCGCTATTAAATTTAGCAGCGCCCACTTTAACCAGAGCACCCATTACCGCAAAGCCAAATGCGGCAATCAGCATCCAAAAACTGCCTAAGTTGGGTAGCTTCACAAGTGTTTTAATTGCATAGGTTTAATTGCACGGTTTTAAAGTGCAAAATTTTGATATTTTGCATTTATGGCAAATGCGCTTCCATTTGTCTGCGATACCATTGATGAAAATGTTCTAAGCCGCTTTCTAATGGATGCTGGTAAGGCCCTGTTTCATTCAAACCAAGCGCAAATAAGCCTTTGCGGCCATTATGCATACGCTGGCAAATCTCTTTATCTTCAATTGCGGTTTCATGGTATGCCGCTTGCTGTGCCTTCACATATTCGCGCTCAAATAGGGCAATATCTTCTGGGTAATAAAATTCAACCACGTTGCTGCAAGTATCTACGCCTGTTGGAATTAAATGCGAAACCACCAACACATTGGGATACCATTCAATCATCAAAAACGGATAATACACAAACCAAATAGCGCCATGTTTTGGTGGCGTTTTGCCGTGATAATTGGTGACGGCAGATTGCCATGCTTGGTAAGTGGCCGATGCATTTTCATCAGTAGCGGGCTTATAGCCAACAGTTTGTGCGCTAAAATTCTCACCAAAATCCCAGCTTAAGTTTTCACAATCCACAAATGCATCTAAACCTGGGTGAAATGGGCCAACATGATAATCCTCTAAGTAGGCTTCAATAAAGGTTTTCCAGTTGAAGTTGTAATGCTCAACATTGATGGAATCTAAATGGTAATTAGTAAAATCAAAGTCTTGCTTACACCCCAGCTGATTCAATTCTTGAATCAGCTGGGGTGATGAGCCAGATGTCTTTGAATCTTCAAATAACAGGCCTTGCCAATTTTGCAGTGGCGTCTTGTTTAGGTGTAAACAGGGGTTTTGTTCAAAATGCGGCGCGCCCAAAAGCTGGCCATTCAAATCATAAGTCCAACGGTGCAGAGGACACACAATATGGCTGGTGTTACCTGTGCCTGTTAGCATCACCGCTTGGCGGTGGCGGCAGATATTGCTTAATAAGGCAACTTCACCCGCTTGGTTGATTAAGGCTTTTGCATTAAGCATCCAATCCAATGTGTAGTAGTCGCCAGCATTTGGCACCATTAGCGTGTGACCAATGTATTTTGGCGCTTTGGTAAACAAATATTGCTGTTCCAATTGATAAAAAGCGGCATCGGCATACCAATTAACAGGCAATTGTGATGGTGTTTTTAAAGCGGATTGTGTTGGATTAGTCTCAAGTAGTGCGGTTAAAGCCATAAAAAATAAATTTGAAAATTAAAGCAGGTAAGATTTTGCACTAAGCGCTTGATTTTGCCTAGTAATTAAGCATATTAAGATGCACATTTTGGCACCTTATCGCCATGCCAATAAAGATGATTAAATCGCGGTTAAAATCAATGTAACAAAATACGCGCAATGCAATAATTGGGGTACACTTTGATTAATACTAACAAAAAATTACAGGGATAAAGTATGGATTCAGCCAGTCAAAAAATCACACCGATTATCTTCAAAGGCAAAACAGCCGAGTACTTTGGTATTTGGATAGTGAATTTACTACTCACAATCGTCACGCTAGGTATTTATTCGGCATGGGCTAAAGTACGACGCAAGAAATATTTTTATCACAACACCTTAATAGATAATGTCGGCTTTGATTATCATGCCAAGCCAATTTCTATTTTAAAAGGCCGCATTATTGCCTTTGCTTTTTTTATGGGTTATAGCTTTAGTGCCAATATCAATCCACTTTTACCTGCTATTTTTATGCTGGTGCTGTTTGTTTTTCTGCCTTGGTTAGTAGTGCGCGGATCAATTTTTAATGCGCGAAATAGCAGCCATCGTGGTTTGCGTTTTGACTTTGTAGGCACAGTAGGGCAAGCCGCTAAAGTGTTTATTGGCCTGCCTTTGCTAACATTTTTTACATTTGGTCTAATTATTCCATACGCATCGCACGAAAAAAGTCAGTTCTTGGTTAATAACCATCGCTTTGGGTTAACCCAATTTGAAATGCAGCGTGTTGTTAAGCAATTTTATAAAGTGTATTTAATGCTTCTAATTATCCCTCTCGTTATTGGTATTTTGGCGGCAATTGCCATTCCAGCGTATCAGCAATATATGAAAAAAGCCGCTAGCCAAGCAAACGTAGGTATGCAATATGTACAGCCATTTGTGGCGCTTAAGCCTAACATTGTGCTTGCCGCTAATGAAAGCATGGATGAATTAGCCGCAACTGAAACGGATGCGCAAATGCCAACGGTAGAGCGCGTGTATTCAGAAAATGCGCCAGATACTTCGTTAGAGGCAAATCAAGCGCCAGCAGAAACGGCCGAGAATATGCCAGAACAAACAGTTGATATGCAAGAGCCTGTTATGCCTGCACAAGAGTTAACTGAAGAAGAGCAGCAAAAAATGTTAGAAGAAATAATGCAAAAACAAGAGCAAGAATCCAAAGGAAAAATGCAAGAAATGCTAAAACAGCCTTTGTATTTGTTAATTGGCTTGGCTGTATTTGCCTTGTATGCATTTTTTATCTTTGGCTTTGTTGCTTATTTGCAAGCGCGTATTGGCAACTTAATTTGGAACAATACCAAGTTGGATCAATTAAGCTTTCAAAGCACATTGCGCGCGCGCGATTTTATTTGGCTTTATTTCAGCAACATTGTCGCCATTATGCTCACCTTTGGCTTGGCAACGCCATGGGCGCAAATTCGCCTAGCGCGCTATCGCGCTTCTAAATTAAGTATTTTGGGTGATGTGGATTTTGACCAATTCGTGGGCGATAAAAAAGCAGAAGTGAAAGCCACTGGTGAAGAAATTGCTGAAATGTTTGATGTGGACTTATCTTTTGGTTAAAAGCTCGTTGATTCATTTTGCTGGCTTTGCTGCTTTAGCTAATGATTACTCATGACATTTCAAGCAGATTATTTTGATGGTGTTAGTGCGCGCGCTCAGCCAGTGCTGGTGCGCGTTCTAGCCAATAGCCAGCAAATTGCTTTTGATGTGAATGCTGAAACATTAACATTTAGCTTTGATAGTTGTGATGTGCAAGCAAGGCTGGGCACGGCAAAACGCATCATCGATTTAAATAATGGCGGTCGCTTAGAGGCGTTTGAAATTAGTGCTTTAGAATCCGTCATCTCTAGTAAAAGCAGCGAATTTTGGCGCGCTTTGCATTACCTAGAAAATCACCTTGCTTGGGTATTGTTCGCCTTAGTATTCACAGTATTTGCCGGCTGGGGATTTTTGCAATTTGGCGTGCCAAAGCTGGCGGAAGTGGTTGCAAAAGCAACACCACCAAGCATGGAATCAAAATTAGGCGAGCAAGTGCTGAATGGCTTAGATCATAAGTTTGGTTACTTTTCACCCAGCAAAACAGCACCTGCCCGTCAGTTGGCCATTACTAATGCGTTGAAAGATTTATGCGGGCATGTTAAAAACTGCCCCAATTATCGCTTAACGTTTAGAGATGGTGGCATGATTGGCGCCAACGCGTTTGCCTTGCCAGGCGGTGTGATGGTGGTGACAGATGATTTAGTTACACTATCAAAAAATGATACCGAAATTGTAGCGGTATTAGCGCATGAGTTGGGCCATGTGCAACAACGCCATGCCTTTAGGCAAAGTATTCAGGGTGTATTGTCGGGCCTAATTATTGCGGCCATTACTGGTGATGTAAGCTCCGTTGCGTCTGGCTTGCCCGCCGTGCTGATGCAAATGCAATATTCGCGTGAACATGAGTTAGAGGCTGACCGTTTTGCCTTGGCTGCTTTGCAAAAAACATGCTTGCCGCCACGTGCATTTGCCGATATTTTGCAGCGCTTAGAAAATCAAGGAAAGCCTACCCAATTGGATGAGAAAAGTGTTAAAAACAAAGCTGATGCTGAGCACAATAAGCGTGCTAAATCCCAAGAAAATCATTCATTTAACGATATGTTGGCCTCTCATCCAAATACACAGCAGCGTATACAACCTTTTTTACAGTCAGAATTGAATAAAAACGCGCATTGTCCTTAAGTTTTAAGGCTTAATTCACCCGTAAATCTTGCCAAAAAGCGCCTTTTGCGCTACTCTCAAAGCTTAATTAAGCAAACCAATAAAATAATAAAAACCTTTCAGGAGAAATGGCAATGAAAAATCCCTTGGAATCCGTTGCGGGCACCATTGTTTCTGGCGTCATACTCACCGTAGTGCTGGTATTTTTCCTCAAAAATTTTTTAGTGGGAGCTTAAAATGGAAATCATGCTAGGAATCGCGCGTTGGATACATTTATTGTCAGGCGTGACATGGGTTGGTTTACTTTACTATTTTAATTTAGTGCAAATGGCTGCGCTTAAAGATGCAGGCGCAGATGGCACTGCGGCAGGTATTACCAAGCACGTTGCACCGCGCGCATTGTTATGGTTTCGCTGGTCAGCCGTTGCAACATGGATTGCAGGGGCATGGTTGTTAGGTGCTGGTTTTACAGATGCCTTTTTGTTGCGTAACGGTTATGAGGGTATTGGTATTGGCGCATGGTTGGGCACCATTATGTTGTTTAACGTATGGGTATTGATTTGGCCAAATCAGCAAAAAATTCTTGGTATGGTGCCTGCAGATGATGCGGCAAAAGCCAAAGCTAGGCGTGTGGCTATGCTGGCTTCACGTACAAACATGATGCTGTCTATTCCCATGTTATTTTTCATGGCAAATGGATTAAGTCATCGCGCTGTTTTAGGATTGTAATTAGTATAAAGGCAATAACGGCGGCCTTAGCCGCCGTTTTCTTTTTGGTTAAAGACCTTTTTGATTAAAGATTTAGAGTAGAAATATATTTTATAGAAATTAAAATCATGGCACATTTGACAAGCAACCATTTGATGAATACTTACACCCGTCAGCCTGTTACTTTTGTAAAAGGCGAGGGTGTTTGGCTGTGGGATGATGAAGGTAAAAAATACCTAGATGCGTTATCGGGCGTTGCAGTGAATGGTTTAGGTCATGCGCATCCAAAATTGGTGAAAGCGATTTCTGAGCAAGCAGCCAAATTAATCCATGTTTCTAATATTTATCAGATTGCCGAGCAAGAGGCTTTAGGTAATAAAATTGCCGAAATTTCTGGCATGGATAATGTTTTTTTCTGCAACTCTGGCTGTGAAGCCAATGAAGCCAGCATTAAACTTGCGCGTCTTTACGGCCACAACAAAGGCATCGAAAATCCTGAAATTATCGTGATGGAACGTGCTTTTCACGGCCGTACCATGGCAACGCTTTCTGCAACAGGTAACCGCAAAGCGCAAGCTGGCTTTGAGCCGCTTGTTTCTGGTTTTATTCGCGTGCCTTATGATGACTTGGCCGCAATCAAGCAAATTGCATCGCGCAAAAATAATGTAGTCGCTATCTTGGTTGAGCCTGTACAAGGTGAGGGCGGTATTCATATTCCAGCGGATATGAAAGCATATTTTCAAGGCTTGCGTCAGGTGTGTGATGAAAATGGTTGGTTGTTGATGATGGATGAAGTGCAAAGCGGTATTGGCCGCACCGGTACTTGGTTTGCATTTCAGCATACTGGCATCATGCCAGATGTGATGAGCTTGGCTAAGGGCCTGGGTTCTGGAGTGCCAATTGGCGCTTGTGTAGCAAATGGTATTGCCGCGCAAACATTTACGTACGGTAAACATGGCTCAACTTTTGGCGGTAATCCTCTGGCATCAAGTGCAGGCTTGGCTACATTAAGCGCAATTGAAGAAGAAAATTTACGTGAAAATGCCCAAAAAATGGGCGACCTTATTCGTGAAAATTTAAAAGCCGAATTACAAAATACGCAAGGCGTTGCTGTAGTGCGTAATGCAGGTTTGATGATTGGTATTGAGTTAGATAGACCATGTTCTGAGCTTGTTAAAATGGCTTTAGAAGCGCAACTATTAATTAATGTGACGGCTGAAAAAGTGATTCGCCTATTGCCACCGCTTGTTATTAATGAAGTTGAAGCGCTTGAGTTGGTTGAGCGTTTAAGCAAATTGATTAAACAATTTTTAAATCAGTGATTTTAAATCAGTAAAAAAGAGTACGCATATGGCTGATATTAAACACTTTTTGCAATTTAACGATTTGAACTTGGATGAGCTCAATCACATTTTTGCGCGCACCAAAATCATCAAGGCGCAATTCAAAGCGTATCAACAATACTGGCCTTTGCAAGATCGTACCTTGGTGATGATTTTTGAAAAAGCCAGTACGCGTACACGCTTGTCGTTTGAAGCAGGAATGCATCAGTTGGGCGGTTCGGCTATTTATTTAAATACGCGCGATTCACAATTAGGTCGCGGCGAGCCTGTTGAAGATGCGGCGCAAGTGATTTCGCGTATGTCTGATATTGTGATGATTCGCACTTTTGAGCAGGATATTATTGAGCGCTTTGCCGCCAATTCGCGCGTGCCAGTGATTAACGGCTTAACCAATGAATACCATCCATGCCAAATTTTGGCGGATATTTTTACCTTTATTGAGCAAAAAGGCTCAATAAAAGGCAAAACCGTTGCTTGGATTGGTGACAGCAATAACGTGTGCAATACATGGTTGCAAGCGGCCGAAGTGCTAGATTTTAACGTGCATGTTTCTACTCCACCTGGTTATGAAGTAGAAGTGGAGCGCGCGAATTTGTACGGTGATGACCATTTTGAAACCTTTGCCGACCCAATGGAAGCTGCCTGCGGCGCTGATTTGGTGACCACAGATGTATGGACTAGTATGGGTTTTGAGGCGGAAAACGAAGAGCGTATGCGCGATTTTGCTGATTGGCAAGTGGACAGCGATATGATGCGTATAGCTGCAAAAGACGCGTTATTTATGCATTGCTTGCCCGCACATCGCGGTGAGGAAGTAGCCGCGGATGTGATTGACGGCCCGCAAAGCGTGGTTGGAATATTTACTATTGGGTAAAGTTAATTAAGGAAAAGTTAGCGCAATGAGTGCAGATAATAAAGTAGCAAAAAAAGAAGTTAAAAAAGTAGTGTTGGCCTATTCGGGCGGTTTAGATACGTCTGTCATTTTAAAATGGCTACAAGATGAATATAAATGTGAAGTGGTGACTTTTACCGCCGATTTAGGTCAAGGTGAAGAGTTAGAACCCGCGCGCGCTAAAGCCAAAGCGGCAGGTGTTAAAGAGATTTACATTGATGACGTACGTGAAGAGTTTGTGCGCGATTTCGTATTTCCAATGTTCCGCGCTAATACTGTTTATGAAGGCGAGTACTTATTAGGTACCTCAATTGCACGCCCATTAATCGCTAAGCGTTTAATTGAAATTGCCGCAGAAACCAATGCAGATGCGATTTCACATGGAGCAACAGGTAAAGGCAACGACCAAGTACGTTTTGAATTGGGCGCTTATGCCTTAAATCCAAATATACAAATCATCGCGCCTTGGCGTGAGTGGGATTTGCTAAGCCGTGAAAAATTGATGAATTATGCTGAAAAGCATGGCATTCCTGTTGAGATGAAACACAAACAAGGCGGCAGTCCATACTCAATGGATGCAAATTTATTGCATATTTCGTATGAAGGTCGTCACCTTGAGAATCCAGCGGCAGAGGCAGAAGAATCCATGTGGCGTTGGAGTGTTAGCCCAGAAAAAGCGCCAGACGCAGCCGAATATCTAGATATTGAATATGTAAATGGTGACCCAGTTAGCTTAAATGGCGAAGCGATGAAGCCGCATGAATTATTGGCACATTTGAATAAAATCGGCGGCAAGCACGGTATCGGCCGTTTAGATTTGGTTGAAAATCGTTATGTAGGCATGAAATCACGCGGCTGCTACGAAACACCAGGCGGCACCATCATGCTTAAAGCGCACCGCGCCATTGAAAGCATTACCTTAGACCGTGAAGTAGCGCATTTAAAAGACGATTTAATGCCGCGCTACGCTAGCATGATTTACAACGGCTATTGGTGGAGCCCAGAGCGTATTGCCTTGCAAACGCTAATTGACCACACACAAACATCCGTCAATGGATGGGTACGCGTTAAGCTATATAAAGGCAATGTGATTGTGACTGGTCGTGATAGTAAAACCAATTCACTGTTTGATTCAACAATCGCGACTTTTGAAGACGACGAAGGTGCTTATGACCAAAAAGATGCTGGTGGTTTTATCAAGTTAAATGCACTACGTATGCGTATTGCGGCTAATCTTAAAAATAAACAGCGCTAAATATAGACTTGAAGTTATAGGCGCTTAAAATTTAAATACAAAAATTGAGGAGTTAAGAATGGCACAATTTGACAATGTAAGTGTAAAGAAAAAAGCGAACATCTATTTTGATGGAAAATGTGTAAGCCACACGGTGATGTTTCCAAACGGAACACGCAGCACGATTGGTGTAATTTTTCCAAGTACGTTGACTTTTAATACAGCCGCACCAGAATTGATGGAAATCAACTTGGGTAGTTGTAAAGTGCGTTTAAGTGGCGAAGAGAGCTGGAAAACTTATGGTGCTGGTGAGAAGTTTACTGTGCCAGGGAACTCAAGCTTTGATATAGAAGTGACTGAGACAGTAGACTACGTTTGCCACTTTGAGTAGTGATGGCTCAGTATTACGTCGTTGCAAGCGCTCGCCGTACTATTCGTACTGTCTTCGCGATTGCGCCTAGTACTACTTTCGCTTGAAAGGTTGAGAAAATAATATGCCAAGTTTTGATATTAGTTCTGAAGTCGATATGGTCGCTTTGAAAAATGCGATTGATACGGCGGGTAAACAGATTACCAATCGCTATGACTTTAAAGGTACATCGGCCAAAGTTGAATTAAACGAAAAAGACAGCATTATTACTTTATATGGTGATAATGATTTTCAGCTGGATCAGATTAAAGATATTTTGCTACCCGGTATGGAAAAGAAAGAGCCTGATTCAACTAAGCGCTTAGAACACAAAGACGTACAAAAAGTGGGTGGCAATAAAGTTAAGCAAGAGCTGAAAATTCGTGCGGGTATTGATAGCGAGTTAGCCAAGCGCATCGCCAAATTGATTAAAGATTCTGGCTTAAAAGTGCAAGCGAGTATTCAGGGCGATGAAGTGCGCGTGAATGGTGCGAAGCGCGATTTACTGCAAGATGCAATTGCATTTTGTAAAAAGAATGTGACAGATTTTCCATTACAGTTTGGTAATTTCAGGGATTAATTTTTTAGCCACAGAGGATACAGAAGCCACAGAGAAAAACTTTTCAGTTAGTTTAAGTGGTAATTTCACCCTTAAAAATTTTTAGCGATGTTTTTTGATTTTCTCTGTGAACTCTGTGTCCTCTGTGGCAAACAAGACTTTAGGTTTTAAATATGGCAAAAACGCTCTACGATAAATTATTTGATAGCCACGTTGTGCATGAAGAAAACGGCACAGCGTTGATTTATATCGACCGCCATTTGGTGCATGAAGTGACCAGCCCACAAGCGTTTGAAGGCTTAAAACTGGCGAATCGCAAGGTATGGCGTGTTAACTCAATCTTGGCTGTGCCAGATCACAATGTACCAACCACCAATAGAGATAGCGGCGTTGCCGGCATTGCTGACCCGATTTCACGCTTGCAAGTACAAACCTTGGATGAAAACTGCGCTGAGCATGGCGTAACTGAATTCAAAATGAATGATATGCGCCAAGGTATCGTGCATGTAATTGGCCCAGAGCAGGGTGCGACTTTGCCAGGCATGACAGTGGTTTGCGGTGACTCGCATACCAGCACGCATGGCGCGTTTGGCGCTTTGGCGCATGGCATTGGTACTTCAGAGGTTGAGCATGTGATGGCAACCCAATGTTTAGTGCAAAAAAAATCCAAAACCCTGCAAGTGTTGGTGGATGGTCAATTAGGCAATAGCGTAACGGCTAAAGATGTTGCATTGGCTATTATTGGTAAAATTGGCACAGCAGGTGGCAATGGCTATGCAATTGAATTTGCTGGTTCAGCGATTCGCGGATTAAGCATGGAAGGTCGCATGACCTTGTGCAATATGGCGATTGAGGCAGGTGCGCGCGCAGGTATGGTGGCGGTTGATGATACAACGATTAATTACGTTAAAGGCCGTCCTTTTTCGCCTAAAGCTGAGCAATGGGATGTGGCGGTTGCATACTGGAATACTTTACATAGTGACGAAGGTGCTAAATTTGACAAGGTTGTTACTTTGAAAGCAGAAGAGATTCAGCCGCAAGTGACTTGGGGAACATCGCCAGAGATGGTAGTGGGCGTTGATGGAAAAGTGCCTAGCTTGGATTTGGCAAAAAATGAAGTGCAACGCAGCGATTGGGAGCGTGCCTACGCCTATATGGGCTTAACGCCGAATACGCCGATTGATGAAATTAATATTGATAAAGTATTTATCGGTTCTTGCACCAATTCGCGCATTGAAGATTTGCGCGCGGCGGCAGCGGTTGCAAAAGGCAAGCATATCGCGCCAAACGTTAAGTTGGCATTAGTAGTGCCAGGCTCTGGTTTGGTCAAAGCTCAAGCTGAGATAGAAGGCCTTGATAAGATTTTTATCGATGCAGGTTTTGAATGGCGTGAGCCAGGATGCTCAATGTGCTTGGCAATGAACGCTGACCGTTTAGAGCCTGGTGAGCGTTGTGCTTCTACTTCAAATCGCAATTTTGAAGGTCGCCAAGGTCAAGGCGGGCGTACACATTTGGTTAGCCCAGAGATGGCAGCCGCAGCAGCCGTTGCGGGTCATTTTGTAGATGTGAGATTGATTTAATTTTTTATTTTAGAGGATTTTATGAAGACATTATTTGCAATTATCGTCGTTGCTTTCACATTAACTGCCTGCAACACCATTAATGGCGTGGGCAAAGATATTGAAAAAGGTGGCGAAGCCATTCAAAAATCAACCAACTAGAATAAGTAATTTTTAAAGAATAATTATGCAAGCTTTTACGCAGTTAAATGGTTTGGTCGCCCCGTTAGATAGAGCTAACGTGGATACCGATGCCATTATTCCAAAGCAATTTTTAAAGTCGATTAAACGTGCGGGCTTTGGGCCTAATGCGTTTGATGAATGGCGTTATTTAGACCATGGCGAGCCGGGTATGGATAACTCTAAACGTCCATTAAATCCAGACTTCGTACTTAATTTTGCGCGCTATCAAGGTGCTAGCATCTTGCTAACGCGCGAAAACTTTGGTTGTGGCTCAAGCCGCGAGCATGCACCATGGGCGTTGGAAGACTATGGTTTTAAAGCGATTATTGCATCTAGCTTTGCCGATATTTTCTTTAATAACTGCTTTAAAAACGGCATGTTGCCTATTGTGCTATCTGCTGAAATTGTGGAAAGTTTGTTTCAAGAAGTTGAAGCGGATATTGGTTATAAATTAAACGTTGATCTAGCTGTACAAACAGTGACTACCCCCAGTGGAAAAGTTTACCCGTTTGAAGTGGATAATGTTAGAAAGCATAATCTGCTCAATGGCTTAGATGATATTGGTTTGACTATGCAGCAACAAGACAAGATTAAGGCATTTGAATCAATTAAAAAATTAGTTTTAGAAAGTTAGTGATGAAATTAGCAATATTGCCAGGTGATGGCATAGGACCAGAAATTGTTGCACAAGCGGTTAAAGTATTAAAAGCGCTAGGTATTAAAGGTTTAAACATGACAGAAGCGCCGATTGGTGGCGCTGGTTATGAGGCGTTTGGTGACCCTTTGCCAGATAGCACTTTGCAATTGGCAAAAGATTCTGACGCCGTATTGTTAGGTGCGGTAGGCGACTGGAAATATGACAAACTAGAGCGCCATCTTCGCCCAGAACGCGGTTTATTGCGTATCCGCAAAGAGTTGAATTTATTTGCTAATTTGCGTCCTGCTTTACTTTATCCTGAGTTAGCGGGTGCATCTACATTGAAGCCAGAAGTGGTTTCTGGCTTGGATTTAATGATTATTCGCGAACTCACAGGCGATATATATTTTGGCCAGCCGCGTGGTATCAGCACTTTGGAAAATGGTGAGCGCGAAGGTATTAATACCATGCGCTATAACGAATCTGAAATTCGTCGTATTGGTAAAGTGGCGTTTGATATTGCCATGAAACGTAACAAAAAGGTTTGTTCAGTTGATAAAGCGAATGTGTTAGAAACAACAGAATTGTGGCGTCAAGTCATGATTGAATTGTCGGCCGAATATCCTGAAGTGGAATTAAGCCATATGTATGTAGATAACGCTGCAATGCAATTGATTCGTGCGCCTAAACAGTTTGATGTGATGGTGACGGGTAATATTTTTGGCGATATTTTGTCGGATGAAGCTTCTATGTTGACTGGCTCGATTGGCATGTTGCCATCAGCTTCATTAGATGCAAACAACAAAGGCATGTATGAGCCTAGCCATGGCTCTGCGCCTGATATTGCAGGCAAAGATATTGCCAATCCGTTGGCGACTATTTTATCTGTAGCCATGATGTTACGTTACACATTTAATGACGAAACAAACGCAACTAAGATTGAAAACGCAGTGAAAAAAGCCTTGGCGCAAGGATATAGAACCGCTGACATTGTGACAGAAGGCTGTCAAAAAGTAGGATGTAATGCAATGGGTGATGCTGTTGTAGCAGCGCTTAGCTAAGGCAGTACTAAGTTAAGTCATCACTAAGTTAAGTCAGCAGTTAGTTAAGTTGGCAAAATTAAAATAAAATCGAGCCCTAACAAGTTTGGCTTGTTACAGGGTTTACGTGGAGTAGCAAAATGTTAAAAGTTGGATTCGTTGGCTGGCGTGGCATGGTGGGATCAGTGCTGATGCAGCGCATGATTGAAGAGAATGATTTTGCGCTGATAGAGCCGCAATTTTTCACTACCTCGCAAATTGGTGGTAAAGCGCCTAATGTTGGCAAAGAATCAGCTGCATTAAAAGATGCAAAAAACATTGCGGATTTACAGGCAATGGATGCCATTATTTCCTGCCAAGGTGGTGATTACACCAGCGAAATTTTTCCGCAATTAAGACAATCCGGCTGGAAAGGCCACTGGATTGATGCGGCTTCTACTTTGCGCATGGAAAAAGACGCGGTCATTATTTTAGACCCAGTAAATATGCACGTTATTCAAGATGCCATGCACAAAGGTGGCAATAATTGGGTGGGTGGTAACTGCACAGTCTCATTAATGTTAATGGCTTTAAATGGCTTATTTAAAGCGGACTTGATTGAGTGGGCTACATCCATGACCTATCAAGCTGCATCGGGCGCTGGTGCGCAAAATATGCGTGAACTGCTTAAACAAATGGGTGAGGCACATCTTGCGGCCAATACTTTGTTAAAGGATCCAGCGTCGGCTATTTTAGATATTGATCGTGAAGTGGCTGGTACTTTACGCGATGAGCGTTTTCCTACCGCGCATTTTGGTGTGCCATTAGCGGGCAGCCTAATTCCTTGGATTGACAAAGATTTAGGTAATGGTCAAAGCAAAGAGGAATGGAAGGGCCATGTTGAGACTAATAAAATTTTAGGTCGTGAAGCCAATCCGATTCATATCGATGGTCTTTGCGTTCGCATTGGTGCGATGCGTTGCCACAGCCAAGCATTAACAATCAAGCTTAAAAAAGATGTGCCTTTGGCCGATATTAATGCAATGTTAGCTGAAGCCAATCAATGGGCAAAAGTGATTCCAAATGAGCGCGAAGTGAGTATGCGTGAATTAACACCTGCTGCAGTAACTGGCACATTAACAACGCCTGTTGGACGTTTGCGTAAGCTCAATATGGGCAATGATTATTTGTCTGCATTTACAGTTGGCGACCAATTACTATGGGGCGCTGCAGAGCCTTTGCGTCGTATGTTGCGTATTTTGGTTGAGCGTTAATCTGGCAAAATTACTGGCACTGTTGATTAAAAACCAACAATGCACACTTACAACCACATAGCTGACTAATATAATGTGCATTATGAGCTTGCAACTCTAAGTAATTGATGTTATTTTTCTTATTGCATATCTAGGTAAAATTTTAAGGGTGGAATAGTGCATAACTCAAAATTAAAGAAAATAACAGTTGCATTATGTATGGCGCTTGCGCCTATAGCTGTTTTTTCCGCAGGGCTTGGTAAGTTAAATGTAAGTTCTGGGCTAGGCGAACCGCTAAGAGCAGATATTGAATTATTGTCAGTTACACCTGAAGAATTAAATAGTATTTTTGCGGTAATTGCCTCTGAAGAAGCTTATGCTAATCAGGGAATTGATCGTCCTGCTTCTCACAGCACAATTAAAGTTGAAGTGTCAAAAAATGCAAACGGCACGCCCATCTTAAAACTCAAGTCCACTCAGCCAATTAGCGAGCCATTTTTGGATATGCTTATTCAAGTGGATTGGGGCACTGGTAGACTGCTGAGAGAATATACCGTTTTGTTAGACCCGCCTGGCTACACCGGCGAAGCAGAGACTTCTGCACGATCAAGCACCACAACACAGTTGCCAGTTGCAAGATCAGCCAGTCCATCTGCGCAAGATTCAGCAGGGCAGGCTTTAGCTAGTGTTAAAAAATCTGGTGCAATTAAGTCTAATCCATCACTCAAATCAGAATCGGCACCAATTGAAGGCGCTGGTGAAGAATATGTAACACAGCGTGGCGATTCACTCGCCAAAATAGCGCAAAGTTTAAAGCCAGAAGGTATCAGCCTTGATCAGATGCTTGTGGGCTTATATAAAGCTAATCCTGATGCGTTTGACGGCAAAAATATGAACCGACTGAAAGTCGGCAAAATAATTCGCACACCTTCTGAGCAAGAGCTTGCCTCATTATCTCGTCAGCAAGCCTCTAAAGAAGTAAAAGTACAATCTGCTAACTGGAATGAATATCGTAATAAGCTAGCGGGTATTGTTGCTGAGGCTGCACCAAGCGAATCTGAGGCGAGTGCGCAATCGGCTGACGGAAAAATTAGGGGTGCTGCTGAAGATAAATCCATGCCTTCTGCCACTGGCCCTAAAGATGTAGTGAAATTATCTGCTGGTGAAGCTGCTTTATCACAAAAAGAAGCCGAAGATGTAAAAAGCTTGCAGGCTAAAATCACAGCACTGCAAGAGGAATCCACAGCGCGAGAGAAAAGTGTAAAAGAAGCACAAGAGAAAACTGCTGCTTTAGAAAAGCAAATTGCAGATATGCAGCAATTGCTAACATTAAAAAACGGCGCGATGTCAGATATGCAAAAGCAAGCTGAAATGCAGGCAGCTGCAGATAAGAATAAAGTCGAAAGTGCTGTTCCTACAGAGCCAGCTATTGTTGAGGGGCAAGCGCCAGCGCCAGCTGAAGTTGCTGCTGAACCCGCCAAAGTTGAGGCTGCAACGCCTACTACTGAAGCTAAGCCACAAGAACAGCCTACGCCAGCGCCAATGCCTGTAACTGAAACGGTTGAAGAAGAAAGTTTTATAGACGGACTTAATTTGCCATTGTTGGGTGGTGGGGCTGGCTTGCTGGCGTTACTTGGTGGCGGGTGGATGTTCCTTCGTAATAAGCGTAAACGTAATTTGGCTGATTTCGAGCAAGGTATTATGACTTCAGGTGGCTTAAAAGCCAATACTGTATTTGGTAATACTTCTGGATCTAGTGTTGATACTGGCGATACATCATTCTTGACCGACTTTTCGCAAAGCGCTAACGGTGGCATGATTGATACAAATGATGTGGATCCGATTGCTGAAGCTGAAGTTTATATGGCTTACGGAAGAGATGCGCAAGCTGAAGAAATTTTAAAAGATGCGATTTCAAAAGAGCCTAAGCGTTATGAGTTGCATTTAAAATTGCTTGAAATGTACGCTGCAAGTAAAAATGTATCTGCATTCGAAACCATTGCAGGAGAGCTATACACAACGCTGGGTGCAGAAGATTCAACATGGATGAAAGTGGCAGAGATAGGCCATAATTTAGAGCCAAGCAATCCACTTTATCAAGTCAATGCTGGACATGCTGCTGGAAATACGTCTAGCGAAAAATTAGATGCAAATGACTTTTCAGACTCGCCAATTGCTAGTGAAACAGATTTGGATTTTTCTTTCGATAACGACTCATTAGTTCAAAATTTTGCATCAGATAATGATAAAAAAGATGCATTTGACTTAGATTTAGACGCTTTGAGCAAAGATAGCAAAAATTCTGATGAGGTTGAATTTGCAAGTAGTTCAGCGGATGCAGCCAGCTTGACTGCTAATACGATTGAAAATTTTGCTGAAACTCAATTTGCTGATGCAGATGTCGAAAAAGCCCCAATTACAGTAGCAGAATCTGTAGAGACTAAAAATAATGACGGATTGGATTTTGATTTTGGAGAGTTAACGACCTCATCAGAGTCTGCAGAAAATGAGGCCGCAAGCTTTGGACACACAATGCCTGGCTTAGATATGTCAGGATTTGAAGCAACAAACACAGAACCAAACTTAATGGAAGAAGCTGTTGCTGATGTTGAAAAAATTGATTCGTTTGATTTACCAGAGCTGAATGAAGTGGACTCTGATTTGGTATTGGGAGAGACAAGCGACATTAGTTTTGCCACAACAGATACGGTTGAGGAATCTAATTTTAATTTTGATTTGAGCACGCTTTCACCAGAAGCGTCTAGTTATGTAGAAGACGACACAACTGCCGCTAATACTTATGATTTATCTGGTATTAGTTTAGATATAGCTGATTCAGAAGCGGCTGATGATGCGTTAATAGTGGCGGCTGATGAGCCAATTGAAATTGAAACCAAATTAGATTTAGTTGCCGCATACATCGAAATGGATGATGCAGAGGGTGCAAAAGAATTATTGGATGAAGTGATAAAAGAGGGTGGCGCAACGCAACGTAAACGTGCAGAAGCCTTGTTGGCAAAATTAGGCTAGTTAATACTGCTGCAGCATGTATTGTTGCTAGAAAAAGCTGAGTTTTTGCTCAGCTTTTTTATTGATTGTAATCAATAGGAGCGGTTCAAAATGTATCATGCCAAACCGAAATTAGAGATGAATACTATTACTCAATTGATATGTTTTTTGGTTTTTGCTGTGCTAATGAATCAGCTGAGTTTTATTTATATAATGGCAATTTCAAGTTTACTAATTTCAACTCTTTTTTATATAAAGTCTAAGCAGTTTTTTAAAATGATCAAGCGCATGAAATGGTTTTTTGTTGTGATGTTGCTAATCTTTATATTGAATACGCCAGGTCAACATATTCAAGGCTGGGATTATTTAATTAGCCCAACTTATGAAGGCTTAGCTTCTGGATTGTTGCAAGTATTCAGAATGATTGCATTGCTTGCTTCTCTATCTCTCATTATGGCAGTTAATACAAAACAGCAACTCATTTCTGGTTTTTACTTCTTGTTGCTGCCCATGCGGGCTGTAGGTGTAAAAGTAGAACGTTTTGCTGCACGACTATGGTTAACGCTAGAGTATGTCGAATCATCGCAACAGCTAGATAAGCAAAGCGAGATTCTGAAACAATTAAAAACAGCTGGAAGCTCAAATAGTTCTCAGCAAGTTTTTTCCAGCATAATATTTGAAATGCCTATTTTTAGAGCGCTTGATAACTTAGTGATTTGTAGCTTAGTTTTTATTGGAATTTATGCATTGTTAAGAGCGCTTATATAATGCGAATTGCCTTGGGCGTGGAGTATGATGGTGCATGCTTTTGCGGATGGCAAAGTCAGCCACAGTTATGTGGCGTTCAAGATGCGCTTGAATTGGCGATTAAGCGTTTAGTGCTTCAAGATGTGCGTATACATGCCGCAGGGCGCACTGATACTGGAGTACATGCCTTAATGCAAGTTGTGCATTTTGAATGTGAAGTGCCAAGGCCGATTAGTGCTTGGGTGAGAGGCGTCAATGCTTTTTTGCCAGAAACAGTGCGCGTGGTTTGGGCAAAAAGTGTAGATGATGATTTTCATGCCAGGTTCTCTGCCACTCAGCGGCATTATCAGTACCTGTTGATTAATCAAGCTACTGCACCCGCGATTCAAGCCAGTAAAGCGGGTTGGTATCATCTGCCATTAGATGTGCCCGCAATGCAGCAGGCTATTAATTTATTGCTAGGCGAGCATGATTTTAGCGCGTTTAGAGCGAGTGAATGTCAGGCAAAATCACCTATTAGGCACTTGTTGCTAGCGAACATTACTGCCCATCAAGAGTCTATTATTTTCAATTTTTCCGCCAACGCATTTTTGCAGCATCAGGTGCGCAATATGGTGGGCGCTTTAATTTATGTGGGCAGTGGTAAATATAAGCCAGATTGGATAGCGCATTTGCTTCAGCAAAAAAACCGTACTTTATCGCCACCTACATTTTCGCCAAATGGTTTGTATTTAACAGGTGTGGATTATGAGGCTAAATTTAACTTACCAAGCACGAAGCGCTGTTTAAGGCTTATATAATGCAATTTGAATGTGTAAAAAATATATTGATATGGAATTAAATCCAGCAAAATGAATCATTTAAGAACAAGAGTTAAGATATGCGGTATAACGCGTGTGCAAGACGCGTTAGACGCGGTGCGCTGTGGCGCTGATGCGATTGGTTTGGTATTTTATGCAGCAAGCCCACGTTGTGTAACAGTGCAACAAGCACAACAAATTGTGTCAGCTTTGCCGCCTTTTGTTAGTGTTGTGGCTTTGTTTGTTAATGCAAAGCAAGCCGAAATCGAATCAATCTTATCGCAAGTGCGTATTGATATTGTGCAGTTTCATGGTGATGAAACTGCTGCAGATTGCGAGCGAATTAAATTGCCTTATTTTAAAGCGATTCGCGTTAAGCCCGACACTAATTTGTTACAATACGAAGTGGCGTTTAGTAGTGCAAAAGCACTACTGTTAGATGCCTATTCTGAAGCCGCATACGGCGGCACAGGTCATGTATTTGATTGGAGTTTAATCCCCAAACATATGACCAAGCCTATTATTTTGGCAGGTGGACTGACTATTGAAAACGTTGCTTTAGCAATTGAAAAAGTGAAGCCTTATGCCCTCGATATTAGTGGTGGTGTAGAGGTAAGTAAAGGCGTAAAAGATGCTAGTAAAATAGCTGCTTTTATGCAAGCTGTTCAGGTCGCTTTATGATGTTTGATTAAACATTCAGAAATTTAAGCCATATAAGTACGAATTGAGGAGTTAGTGATGCAAGTGTATGACATGCCAGATGAACGCGGTCATTTTGGTCAATTTGGCGGTATCTTTGTAGCAGAAACTCTTGTCGAAGCGCTAGAAGAGTTGCGCGTGATGTATGAGAAATATCGCCACGATGAAACTTTTTTAGCTGAATTTGCCTATGATTTAAAACACTTCGTTGGCCGCCCAAGCCCTATCTATCATGCCAAGCGCTGGTCTGATAAAGTGGGTGGTGCACAAATATATCTAAAGCGCGAAGACTTGAATCACACAGGTGCGCACAAAGTGAACAACACCATTGGCCAAGCTTTGTTAGCGAAACGTATGGGCAAACCACGCGTGATTGCTGAAACAGGCGCAGGGCAGCATGGCGTAGCTACAGCAACAATTGCGGCAAGGCTTGGTTTAGAGTGCGTTGTATACATGGGCAGTGAAGATGTTAAACGTCAAGCGCCAAATGTATTCAGAATGAAACTATTAGGCGCAACTGTAGTTCCAGTTGAAAGCGGCTCTAAAACGCTTAAAGATGCGTTGAATGAGGCAATGCGCGATTGGGTAACTAATATTGAAAATACGTTTTATATTATTGGTACAGTGGCAGGGCCACATCCGTACCCAATGATGGTGCGCGATTTTCAATCGGTAATTGGTGTTGAAGCTAAAATTCAAATGCAGGAAATGGTAGGGCGTCAGCCAGATGCCGTTATTGCTTGCGTTGGTGGCGGCTCAAATGCAATGGGTATTTTTTATCCATATATTGATGTGCCAAATGTACGATTAATTGGTGTTGAAGCAGCAGGCCATGGTATGGAAACGGGTATGCATGCTGCACCTTTAACCGCCAATAGCCCGATTGGCGTATTGCATGGCAACCGTACTTATTTAATGCAAGATACTGATGGAAATATTACAGAAACACATTCAGTATCAGCTGGCCTTGATTATCCAGGCGTTGGCCCAGAGCATGCTTGGTTAAAAGATATTAAACGCGCAGAATACGTAGCAATTACTGATGACGAGGCGATGGCTGCATTTCATAGTTTATGTCGTACTGAGGGCATTATTCCTGCATTAGAATCTAGTCATGCGTTGGCACAGGCAGAGAAAATGGCTAAAACCATGCGCAAAGATGAAATCATTTTGGTGAATTTGTCAGGACGTGGTGATAAAGATATTAATACCGTTGCCAAGCTTGCCAACATCACTTTATAAGTCAAGCATATAAATCGAAACCACTTTGCCTAATATTCAAATCATGTTGCGTTACTTCACTAAAAACCAAAAACTCACATATAAAACATATGCTTCGTTTTTACTTTTAGTTCGCGCCTTGCCTTGTTTTGTGCTTTTCAATTTCCAGCTTTCTTCAAACTCACACTCTGTCTAAATTTATGTCACGCATTCAAACCGTCTTTGCAACACTTAAAGCCAATAACAAAAAAGCATTAATACCTTACATTACCGCAGGCGATCCGCATCCCAGTCACACTGTTAACTTAATGCATACTTTGGTAAAAACGGGTGCCGATATGATTGAGTTGGGCGTGCCGTTTTCTGATCCTATGGCGGATGGCCCAGTGATTCAGCGCGCAAGTGAGCGCGCATTGGTACATAAGGTTGGTTTAACTAAAGTACTAAACATGGTTACCGAATTCCGTCAAATAGATGATAAAACGCCCATTATATTAATGGGATATGCCAATCCAATTGAGGCAATGGGCATTGATAAATTTACGCAGTTAGCAAAGGCAGCTGGTATTGATGGTGTGATTACTGTGGATTATCCACCTGAAGAATGTAAACAATTTATTAGCCAGCTTCAAGCCAATGGTATGGATAGTATCTTTTTACTGTCACCTACTTCAGATGCAGCGCGTGTCGATTTAATTGTGAATCAAGCCAGTGGCTTTTTATATTATGTTTCACTTAAAGGCGTAACAGGTTCTGCTAATCTGGATATTGAAGAAGTGAAAGCGCGTGTATCAGAAATACGCCATAAAACTAGCCTGCCTATTGGTGTTGGTTTTGGCGTAAAAGATTCTATTACCGCTAAAAATGTGGCAGCATTTGCCGACGCCGTAGTAGTAGGTAGCCGCATGGTGCTTGCTATTGAAAATTCAAATGACGACAATCTTGTAGAAAATGTGAGTCAATTAATGATGGAATTGCGTGCTGCAATTGACGCTTAGTAATTGATGCCAAAGGAGTAAAAATGAGTTGGTTAGAAAAAATTCCGCAGAAAATTCAACGTGTTGTTGGTGCCGTACAAAAGAAAAATGTGCCTGAAGGTCTCTGGAGCAAATGTGATTCTTGTCAGTCGGTGTTATATAAAACCGATTTAGAATCTAATGCTGAAGTATGCCCAAAGTGTGCGCATCACAACCGTATTGGTGCACGTGCAAGGTTAAATCAATTATTGGATGCCGACACAAAAACTGAACTACGCATCGAGATAGGCGCAAATATTGAGCCTATTGATCCGTTAAAATTCAAAGATAGCAAAAGTTACGCAGAGCGTATGAAAGCTGCGCAAAAAGAAGTGGGTGAAAAAGACGCGTTAATTGTGATGCAAGGCAAAATAATTGGCGTCAATGTTGTGGTTGCCGCGTTTGAATTTAAGTTTATGGGCGGTTCAATGGGCTCTGTAGTCGGCGAGCGTTTTGTGCGTGGCATTGATGCCGCAATTAAAAGCAAATCGGCGTTTATTTGTATTTCTGCCAGTGGTGGCGCGCGCATGCAAGAAGGCTTGCTTTCATTGATGCAAATGGCCAAAACCAGCGCGGCCTTAACCAAATTATCTCAAGCAGGTTTACCTTATGTTTCAGTTTTAACTGATCCAACCATGGGTGGTGTTTCTGCTAGTTTTGCCATGTTAGGTGATATTATCATCGCTGAACCCAATGCATTAATTGGATTTGCAGGCCCACGCGTAATTGAGCAAACGGTACGTGAAACCCTGCCAGAAGGCTTTCAGCGTGCAGAGTTTTTAGTAGAGCATGGCGCTGTAGATTTGATTATCGATCGACGTGAAATGCGCCAAAGATTGGCCAGTATGCTGTCTAACTTAATGAAAATACCTAAAGCTGCGTAGTATTAATTTCAAGTCTAATTGTTCCATTCTTAATCTGTGACTAACCCAATACCTAAGCCAGCTTCTGCTCCGCAGTGGTTGGCTTATATCGAAGCGCTACATCCTAAATCTATTGCCATGGGCTTAGATCGCGTTAGAGCGGTTGCCAATAAATTACAAATCAAGCCTGATTTTCCCATCATTACTGTTGCAGGTACAAATGGCAAAGGATCAACTTGCGCCATGCTAAGCCAGGTTTACACTGAGGCAGGCTTTGTTGTTGGCTGTTACACCTCACCACATTTAATGCGTTACAACGAGCGTGTGCGTATCAATCATCATGAGATAACAGATGATGATTTATGCACAGCATTTGCCGCTATTGAGCAAGCACGCGGCAATATTGCATTAACCTATTTTGAAATGGGCACATTGGCCGCCATGTGGCATTTTTGCCAATCAAAGGTTGATGTGGTTGTGTTAGAGGTTGGCTTAGGCGGTAGATTAGATGCGGTGAATATCTTTGAGCCAGCTTGCTGCATTGTGACTACTATTGATTTAGACCACATGGAGTATTTGGGCGATACCCGTGAGAAAATTGGCTTTGAAAAAGCTGGTATTTTCAGGCCAAATAAATTGGCTATTTGTGGCGATGAGAATCCGCCAAATAGTTTGGTGGATTATGCCAAACAAATTAAAGCACCATTAAAATCAATTAATCGCGATTTTTCTGTAAAAAAATCAGCAAATGGTTGGCAATATGCCGAGAATAAAATGGAGTTTTTGCTGCCTAGCCTGGGCTTGCAAGGTGAATTTCAACTCAATAATGCGGCTTGCGTGGTTTGTGCAGTACAACATTTACAAGCAATATTACCTGTTCCGCCTAATCACATATACAAAGCATTACAGGCTGTTAAGCTAATTGGCCGTTTTTATTCGATTCAATCAAGTCCCTCTATTATTATTGATGTTGCGCATAACCCACACGCTGCTTCGTCTCTTGCACATAACATGCAAGCCACACCTTGTGCGGGCAAGACTCTAGCTGTGTTTGCTATGCTGGCAGATAAAGATATCGCTGGCGTTATACAAGCTGTTTCGCAGCACATCAATCAATGGTTTATTGCAGATAATCACAGTATTCGCGGTGCAAAAGCTCAAGAGTTGCATGATAAATTGATTCAGCAAGAGCCAAATGCGCAGATCGAATTGTTTGCAGATGTCGCATCTGCATTGGTTGCTGCCTGTAATAAAGCGACTAAAAATGATAGAATTATCGTGTTTGGTTCGTTTTACACTGTTGCTGATGCGATTAATTATATTGCTAACAAAAATATTGAGTAATCTATTTAATATCGGTTTAAATTGGTCGGTTTAAATTGGCAACTTCAACCCCATTATTAATAATACTAGCGCAGGGCTGAAAGTTAAATATGCAAAAAGACGCACCTAATGATCAAGAATTAAATCTAAAAAAACGCGCCCGCCGCCGTTTGGTTGGCGCAATTGCCTTAGTGTTGCTGATGATTATTGTGTTACCCATGATTTTAAAAGATCGCACAGTTACAACACCTGCAGAAGAAGTTACTATTACTTTATCTAATCAAAACCAAGCCTCCGAACCATTACCTGCCACCTCAGATTTTGATTCTAATGTGATTCCTACAGAAATTACTCCGCCTGTTAGCGAGCCTTTGATGAACGAGGAATCATCAAACTCCGCTGAAGAGCAACTACAGCCACCAGCTGAACCAAAAGCTATGCCAGATGACTCCAGCCAAGGCAAAGCTAACCCACCTAGCCCAGATAAACCTAGCCTAGACAAGCATAAAACAGAAACGCCAAAAACAGCCGATAAGAAAAAAACCAATACCACTCAATTTTATGTACAAATTGGTGTGTTTTCTGATGAAGCCAATGTTAAACAATTGCAGGCAAAATTAAGCGACTTGGGATATCCATCACAAACAGAAAAGATTGATACCGCCAAAGGTAAAAAAATTCGCTTGCGTACACATTTATTAGGTGAACGTAACGAAGCAGCGATTGCTTTGCAAAATATTAAGGATGCGGGTCTTACTGGTATGGTTGTTAGCCAATAGCCGTACTCATTCAGCATGACCAGCTTTGATTATTTAGTATTTATCATCATTGGTGCTTGCATCATTATTAGTATGATGCGCGGCGCAGTGCGCGAAATGTTATCAATTATTGGCTGGCTTGCGGCATTTTATGTGGCTAAAACATATGCGATGCAATTAGTGCCATTATTGCCGCGAGATATTCCAACAGATTCGTTGCGCGTATTGGCGGCATTTCTAATTTTATTTTTAGGCGTTTTGTTAGTCGTCAGTTTGTTATCAATAGCGCTTTCTAGTATTTTAAATAAAATTGGTTTAAGTTGGCTAAATCGCTTTTTTGGCGTATTATTTGGATTCGCAAAAGGCTTATTGATTGTATTTGTTTTGGTGTTTCTAGCAGGTTTAACCAGTATTCCCAAAGATGTGCGCTGGACCAATGCAATGTTTAGCTCACCCTTAGAAGCTTTGGTAAAGGCAGCGTTGCCTTGGATGCCGCAAAAAGTGGCTCAATATGTTAAATATGATTAGCGCTATTTAGCAAAACCATACGTTTAGCAAATGCATAAGTTTGTAAAGTATTGCGTGTTTAAAAGTTTAAATTTGTAGTCAAAACCTGATTGTTTAAGGAAATTCATATATGTGCGGAATTATAGGCATTGTCGGTAAAAACCCAGTCAATCAGTTGTTATATGACGGCCTGTTGGTATTGCAACATCGCGGACAAGATGCGGCGGGTATTGTTACCTGTGATGGCAATACTTTTTTTATGCACAAAAATAATGGCTTGGTTAAAGATGTTTTTCAAACACGCCATATGCGTAGCTTGGTAGGTAATGCAGGTATTGCACATGTACGTTATCCTACCGCTGGCTCTTCTAGCGCGGCAGAGGCGCAACCTTTTTATGTGAATTCACCCTTTGGCATTGTGCTTGGACACAACGGCAATTTAACCAATTCTGAGCAATTAAAATCAGAAATGTTTCGCCAAGATTTAAGACACATTAACACCAACTCAGATTCTGAAGTATTGTTGAATGTATTGGCGCATGAGATTGAAAAAACATCGCGCAATGCAGTGCTAAATACCGACATGGCTTTTGATGCCGTTTCTGGCTTACACAAACGCTGTAAAGGCGCCTATGCAGTAGTGGCTATGATTGCTAATTTTGGTTTACTTGCATTCCGCGATCCAAATGGCATACGTCCGCTGGTTATCGGCAAGCTAGATACAGACAAAGGCACTGAATATATTGTGGCCTCTGAAAGCGTTGCGCTAGATGTGTTGGGCTTTCAACTCATGCGCGATATTGCGCCAGGTGAGGCTGTATTTATTGATATGGATGGCAACTTGTTTAGCCGTCAATGTGCTGAAGCGCCAACTTTAACGCCATGCATTTTTGAATACGTATATTTAGCGCGTCCAGATTCAGTGATTGATGGCGTTTCTGTGTATCAAACGCGTTTAGATATGGGCACCACACTGGCTGAAAAAATCAAGCGTGAATGGAGTCATTTAAAAATAGATGTGGTGATTCCGATTCCTGATACAAGTCGTCCTAGCGCGTTACAAGTCGGTATCAGTTTGGGGCTAGATTACCGTGAAGGCTTTATCAAAAATCGCTACATCGGCCGTACTTTCATTATGCCTGGCCAAGCTTTGCGTAAAAAATCAGTGCGTCAAAAATTAAATCCAATCGGCATAGAATTTAAAGGCAAAAACGTTTTACTGGTAGATGACTCAATCGTGCGCGGTACTACCTCGCAGCAAATTGTGCAAATGGCGCGTGATGCGGGTGCCAACAAAGTCTATTTTGCTTCCGCGGCGCCACCAGTGCGCTTTCCAAATGTATATGGTATTGATATGCCAAGCCGTGATGAATTACTTGCTACAGGCCGTACTGATGAGCAAATTTGCCAAGAGATTGGCGCAGATGCGCTTATTTACCAAGATTTGGATTCTTTGGTAGAAGTGATTGCACAATCAAATCCAAAAATGCGCATATTCGACTGCAGCTGTTTTGATGGTAAATATGTCACTGGAGACGTAGACGCTGCTTATCTGAATCGAATTGAGTCCGCCCGTGGTGATATGAACAAAAAGCAAAAACCCAGCAATTCCAGCACTCAGCTAGATTTGAACCTAATTGATGCAGAAGAGGATGAGGCTGTGGAGCAAGTTTCTTGATGTGTTATTTACATAGCCCTATAATCAGCCATCAAAAGAATTAAATCGTATTAAGCAAGTCTTTTATAGACCCGTTCGGGTGATTTTTTAATGATTAAATATGGTTTAAACTGAAATTACATTTAATGCCAAAGTTTAATAATGATTCCATTTAATAAAATATATCTCACCGGTAATGAGATTGAATACATACGTCAATCTCATGAAACTGGCAATTTATCTGGCGATGGTATATTCACAAGAAAATCTAGCCATTGGCTAGAAACTAAAACGAATACAAAAAAAGCGCTTATTACCCACTCTTGCACTGCTGCACTTGAAATGGCGGCTCTGTTAGCTGAAATACAGCCAGGTGACGAAATTATTATGCCTTCGTACACCTTTGTGTCTACTGCAAATGCATTTGTATTAAGGGGTGGTATACCAGTTTTTGTTGATATTCGTCCTGATACATTAAATATTGATGAGTCACTCATTGAAGCGGCCATCACTCCACGTACAAAAGCGATTGTTCCCGTTCATTATGCAGGTGTAGCTTGTGAAATGGATACCATTATGCAAATTGCGAAAAAATACAGTTTGCTTGTAATTGAGGATGCAGCACAAGGCATTATGGCTACTTATAAAGGCCGCGCTTTGGGTTCAATCGGCCATATTGGCGCTTATTCTTTCCATGAAACAAAAAATATTATTTCAGGCGAGGGCGGGGCAATACTGATAAATGATAAAGTTTTTGCAGAGCGGGCAGAAATTATTCGAGAAAAGGGTACTAACCGTAGCCAATTTTATCGTGGACAGGTCGATAAATACACATGGCAAGATATTGGGTCATCTTATTTACCTGGTGAAGATGTGGCTGCCTTTTTATATGCACAACTAGAAGAGGCCGATAAAATTACCCAGAAACGCCTTAATGTATGGAATATCTATCACGAAGCATTGGCAGAGTTGGAGCAAAAGGGTGATTTAAGGCGTCCTATAATCCCTGCAGGGTGTGAGCACAACGCCCATATGTACTACATATTGTTGAACTCACTCCAGCAACGTACTGAGCTAATTGAGCGCTTTAAAAAACAAGATATTCATCCTGTATTTCACTATATTCCTTTGCATAGCGCGCCTGCTGGAAAACAGTATGCACGCACTAGCGGTGAGTTAAAACATACTGATGACTTATCTGAACGCCTGCTGCGACTACCTTTGTGGGTGGGTCTGGGCGAAAAGCAAAAAGATGTGTTGAAAGTGTTGGGTGCAAAAGTGGTATCTGGTTTTTTTTTGATGAGCAATGTACTTGACATGATTGTATTTAGGGCGTTAAATGGAATTGCGCTGATTTGAGTGGCCAACTTTAAACAAAGCCTTACTCAGCTTGCGGGCGCATAATAAATTCTGCTAAAGCGAGAGCCAAAACCCGTTTTAGCTTATTCTTTAGCTAACACGGGTTTTTTAATGCCCATACATTGCCTATTTATATTGAATTGATTCAACATTATGACGACAAATAAAACCTACCATCCAGAGACACTAAGCGTGCGCGCAGGCACTGAAACAACTGAGTTTGGAGAAAATTCTGAGGCTTTATTTTTAAACTCAAGTTTTAAGTTTAAAAATTCAGCACAGGCCGCTGCGCGTTTCGGTGGAACAGAGCTAGGCAATATTTACTCGCGTTTTACCAATCCAACTGTCACCATGTTTCAAAACAAATTGGCTGCGTTAGAAGGTGCAGACCAGTGCGTGGCTACATCAAGTGGCATGTCGGCCATATTGGCGTGCGTAATGGGTTTGTGCAACGCTGGTGACCACGTTGTAGCATCACGCAGTGTGTTTGGCACTAGTGTGCAGTTGTTTGGCAATATACTAAAACGCTGGGGCTTGGAAGTCACTTTTGTATCGCTTACCAACCCATCTGATTGGCAAGCTGCAATCACGCCTAAAACTAAATTATTTTTTGTCGAAACGCCATCTAACCCACTGACTGAGGTCTGCGATATTCAGTTGCTGGCTAATATTGCACATCAGGCCAATGCTTATCTGGTTGTGGATAATTGCTTTTGCACGCCAGCCATTCAAAAGCCATTAGATTTTGGTGCTGATATCATCATTCATTCCGCCACCAAGTACATTGATGGACAAGGGCGTTGTTTAGGTGGTGCGGTGCTTGGTAGCAAAGCACTAATGGAGCCTGTATATGCATTTTTGCGTACAGCAGGCGTGACGATGAGTGCCTTCAATGCGTGGGTATTTTTAAAGGGTTTAGAAACACTGCATGTCCGCATGGAGGCGCATGCGCACAAAGCTTTGGCATTGGCTACTTGGCTAGAGGCACAACCACAAGTTGCGCGCGTTTACTATCCTGGGCTAGCCTCACACCCGCAGCATGCATTAGCGATGAAACAACAGCTGAGTGGTGGCGGTATTGTTAGCTTTGAAGTTAAGCCAAAATCAGGCCAAACAAAGCAAGAGGCAGCGTGGGCGCTTATTGACTCAACAGAGTTAATTTCAATTACCGCCAATTTAGGTGATGCAAAAAGTACTATCACACATCCTCCCACAACAACACACAGTCGCATTACTGCAGAAGCCAGATTAGAAGCGGGTATTAGCGATAATTTAGTTCGAATAGCAGTGGGGCTTGAGCATGTGGATGACTTAAAAGCAGATTTGCATTTTTAATTTTGCACTAAAGCCCAGCAACTTTACTTACTTTCAAGTTGGCTCTCAAGGCGCGTACAATCATGCGCATGATTTAAAGTCGTTTATTTCAAACCTAGTATGTGATATATTTCAATGCTATTTTGATACGTCAATAATCATTAAATCATGATTAAACATGAAGTTTAACTAAATTATTAAACTTAGTATTTGAACTAAGACTGAATTTAAATTAAACCAGTCTTAAAACTGAGTTTATCTTTTTAAGTCACAGCTTTTTTAATTATTAATCGTTGCTTAACTCATTTAGGTGACACTTTTACAGGAATTGCAACATGGCAGCATCGCTCGAAACAATCAGCAACTTAGAACGTCGCATAACAGTTAAAGTACCGTTGGCACCGCTTGAAGGCCAGATTAAACAAAGGCTGACACAAATTTCTCGTACAGCAAAATTTGCAGGTTTTAGGCCTGGCAAAGCACCAATCGGCTTGGTAAATCAACATTACGGTGATCAAGTGCGTGATGAAGTTTATTCACAAGCAGTTGAAACAAGTTTTGGTAACGCGGTAGAAGAAAACAAATTGCGCGTAGCAGGTTTTCCGAACATTGAGCATAAACCATTTGCTGAAGCGGCAACAGATTTTGAATACACCGCTACATTTGAAGTGTTTCCTGAAGTAAAAGTAAACGATTTAAGCAAGCTTAAAATTGAAAAACCTACATTAGAAGTGTCTGAAGCTGATGTTGAAAAAACATTGGATGTACTAGTTAAGCAACGCGTGACTTTTGAACCAGTTAAACGCGCCGCTAAAAAAGGTGACCAAATTAACGTGGTTTTAGTTGCCAGCATCGATGGTCAGCAAGTGGAAAGCACTGGCGAAACAGGTATTGATTTAGTGCTAGGCGAACCAGGCCGTATTGCCGAGTTTGATGACAATTTAGCTGGTGGTAAAACAGGCGCAACTAAAGTGTTTGAAATTAGCTACCCAGCAGATCACAACCCAGCGCAACTAGCAGGCAAAACGGTGAGTTATTCGGTAACTTACAATCAAGTTTCACAGCCAGTATTGCCAGCAATTGATGCAGATTTCGCAAAAAGCCTAGGTATTGATGATGGCGATGTTAAAAAAATGCAAGCTGAGATTAAAGCGAGCCTGGAGCAAGAAGTTGAAAAACGCTTAAAAGCACGTGTCAAAGAGCAAGTATTTCAAGCTTTAGTGGCTGATTCAAATATTGAAACACCAAAAGCCTTGGTTAATGCTGAAATCAACCGAATGATGCAACAAACGGCACAAAACTTACAACAACGCGGTATGGATCCTAAAGCGATTCAACTAGAGCCAGCAATGTTTGAAGAGCAAGCTAAACGTAGCACAGCATTACGCTTAATTTTAAGCGAGTTAGTAAACAGCAACAGTCTGCAAGCATCGGCAGACCAAGTGCGCGCAATGGTAGATACGTTTGCACAAAGCTTTGAAAAGCCAAGCGAATTGGTGAGTTGGTATTATGCCGATGTAAAACGTTTAGATGAACCAGCCGCTTTAGCGACAGAAGAAAATGTAGTGAATTGGGTGCTAGACAAGGCAAAAGTAACCAATAAGAAAATCAAGTTTGATGAATTAATGGCTGGTCAATAGGTCAATCTTGTATCAGCGTAAAACTGGTAACAGCGTATAAATTAGGATTAGCAAACAGCATGTTCAATAATATAAGTGATTTTAATGTGAATACAAGTAGCAACGTGAATACAAATGGTAACTTAGAACCGCAAGGTTTGGGTTTAATCCCAATGGTTGTAGAGCAAAGCGGTCGTGGTGAGCGTTCGTATGATATTTACTCACGTTTATTAAAAGAACGCGTCATTTTCTTAATAGGCCCAGTAAATGATATGTCTGCAAATTTAGTGGTGGCTCAATTGCTATTCCTAGAGGCTGAAAATCCAGATAAGGATATTTCTTTATATATTAACTCGCCAGGTGGTTCAGTGACTGCAGGCATGTCGATTTATGACACGATGCAGTTTATTAAACCTGATGTAAGCACTTTGTGTATTGGCCAAGCGGCAAGCATGGGTGCGTTTTTACTTGCTTCTGGTGCAAAAGGTAAGCGTTTTAGTTTGCCAAATTCTCGCGTAATGATTCATCAGCCTTCAGGTGGTTTTCAAGGCCAATCAACTGATATTCAAATTCATGCTAAAGAAATCATGTACTTGCGTGGTAAATTAAATGGCATTTTAGCGCACCACACTGGCAGAACAACGGAAGAAATAGACCGTGATACCGAGCGTGATAATTTTATGAGTGCAGAGCAATCGGTTGAATATGGCATGATTGATAAAGTAATTGAAACGCGCGCACCAGCCGCTTAAATTGCTTGTTGTTTAAAGTATTATCAGTAGAAAAATTATTTAAAAAAGTAGTCAGTTAGTTGGGTTAAGGATGTTGAATGGCGACTAAAGCCGAAGGTGAAAAATTACTGTATTGCTCTTTTTGCGGCAAAAGCCAGCACGAAGTTAAAAAGCTGATTGCAGGCCCGTCTGTATTTATCTGCGATGAATGCGTTGATTTATGTAATGATATTATCAAAGAAGAAGTGCAAAGCTTAAGCGATATTAAATCGACAGATAAATCGCTGCCTACGCCACAAGAAATTTGTGCAATTCTCGATCAGTATGTTATCGGTCAAACCCAAGCAAAGAAAAATCTTTCTGTGGCGGTGTATAACCATTACAAGCGTCTTGGTCATAACCATATTTCACAAAACACAGTGAAAGACGATGTAGAGATTCAGAAAAGTAATATCTTGCTGATTGGCCCAACGGGTTCAGGTAAAACTTTATTAGCCCAAACATTAGCCCGTATGTTGGATGTGCCATTTGTGATGGCAGATGCAACCACACTAACAGAAGCTGGCTATGTAGGCGAAGACGTTGAAAACATTATGCAAAAACTATTGCAAAAATGTGATTACGACGTTGAAAAAGCGCAACGTGGTATTGTGTATATCGATGAAGTGGATAAAATTTCACGCAAATCAGATAACCCATCAATTACTCGCGATGTATCAGGCGAGGGCGTGCAGCAAGCGTTATTGAAATTGATAGAAGGCACGATTGCTTCTGTACCGCCACAAGGTGGCCGCAAACATCCAAATCAAGAGTTTGTTCAATTAGACACCACCAATATTCTGTTTATTTGCGGTGGTGCTTTTGATGGCTTAGATAAAGTGATTCGCAGACGCTCTGAAAAAGGTGGCATTGGCTTTGGCGCCGAAGTAAAAAGTAAAGACGATATGCGTGAAGTCGGTGCTGTATTGCGCGATGTAGAGCCAGAAGATTTAATTAAATTTGGTTTGATTCCAGAGTTTATCGGTCGTTTACCAGTGGTTGCTACACTAGAGTCATTAGATGAAGCAGCATTGATGACTATTTTGGTTGAACCCAAAAATGCACTCACTAAGCAATATATGAAGCTATTCAAAATGGAAGGTGTAGACCTTGAATTTAGAGAATCAGCATTGCTGTTAATTGCTAAAAAAGCCCTAGAGCGCAAAACAGGCGCGCGCGGCTTACGCTCAATCTTAGAGCATTCATTGCTTGAAGTGATGTACGATCTGCCATCGATTGAAAACTTAAGCAAAGTTGTAATTGATGAAGGCACCATTAAGGGTGAATCACAGCCGTTAATGATTTTTCAAGATACACCAAAAAAAGCGGAATCAGTTAGCTAAGTAGTCTGTAAATTTAACCTGTGTTCACAGGGCTATTGCAAATTAAAATAAGTCGTTTATAGTCATTAATAGATTCATATTAATTGGATATAAACGATTTATTTCATTATCACTCTTGAACTATCAAAGTATGTTCCCAACTTAATAGCATAGGCAGCTTGACTGCTTGATTTTGTGTCTATGCGACCTTGAAAGTATTTTATGACAGAACAAACTTTTTCAGATGATCTACCTAATACAAACAAGCCAAAAGCCAATGAGACGAATGGCATGATGCCATTATTGCCATTGCGCGATGTGGTTGTTTATCCTCATTTAGTCATTCCACTCTTTGTAGGCCGTGCAAAATCGGTTAAAGCCTTAGAAATCGCATCTGATACCAACAAGCAAATTTTATTAGTGGCGCAAAAGTCTGCCAACAAAGATGAACCAGATGCCGAAGACTTATATGAAATTGGTACGCTGGCAACAGTGCTGCAAATGTTAAAACTGCCAGACGGCACTGTGAAAGTGCTGGTTGAGGGTTTGCATCGCGTGCGTGTGTCTGAATTTGTTGAAACAGAAGAGTGTTTTTTAGCTAAAGCTGAAAAAATAGCGGATCCAATTGAAAATGACAGTGAAACAGAGGCGCTAATGCGTACTGTTTTCACCCAATTTGATCAATACGTTAAATTAAACAAAAAAATTCCACCAGAAATTTTAACTTCACTTGCCACAATAAGCGAGGCAGGGCGCTTAGCGGATACCATTTCTGCGCATTTGACATTAAAGCTTGAAGAAAAACAAAAAATTCTAGAAATGCTTAGCGTAACAGAGCGTTTAGAGCATCTGCTACATTTGATGGAATCAGAAATTGATATCTTGCAGGTTGAAAAGCGCATCCGTGGCCGAGTAAAACGCCAAATGGAAAAAAGTCAGCGCGAGTATTACTTGAATGAGCAAGTAAAAGCCATTCAAAAAGAGCTGGGCGAGCAAGACGAAAATGCTGAATTAGATGATTTAGAAAAGCGTATCAAAGAATCTGGTATGTCCAAAGAGGCACATGCAAAAGTTGCTGCTGAGCTTAAAAAACTGAAAATGATGTCCCCCATGTCGGCTGAAGCATCAGTTGTACGAAACTACATTGATACGTTGGTTAATTTACCATGGAAAAAGAAAACTAAAATCAGCAAAGATTTGCAAGCAGCGATGGATATTTTAGATGCTGATCATTACGGACTAGAAAAAGTAAAAGAACGTATTGTTGAGTATTTGGCTGTTCAACAACGTGTTGGTAAGTTGAAAGCGCCAATTTTGTGCTTGGTTGGCCCTCCAGGTGTGGGTAAAACGTCACTTGGTCAAAGTATTGCTAAAGCAGTTAACCGTAAATTTATTCGTATGGCGCTTGGTGGCGTACGTGATGAAGCAGAAATTCGTGGTCATAGACGCACTTATATTGGCTCAATGCCAGGTAAAGTCATGCAAAGCATGACAAAAGTTGCCGTCAAAAATCCACTATTCTTATTAGATGAAGTCGATAAAATGGGTCAAGATATGCGTGGCGACCCATCGTCTGCACTGCTTGAGGTGCTTGATCCTGAGCAAAACCATACCTTTGCCGATCATTACATTGAAGTGGAATATGATTTGTCGGATGTGATGTTTGTGGCGACGGCTAACACTATGAATATTCCTGCGCCTTTGTTGGACCGCATGGAAATTATTCGTCTGGCAGGCTATACCGAAGACGAAAAAATTAATATCGCTATGAAATACTTATTACCAAAAGAGCTTAAAACCCATGGTTTAAAGCCAGTTGAGGTGAGTATTTCTGAATCTGTTGTAAGAGATATTGTGCGTTATTACACACGCGAAGCAGGTGTGCGTCGCTTAGAGCAAGAAATAGCCAAAATCTGCCGTAAGGTGGTGAAAGAGTTGTTACTTAATCAAACTCATGCTAAAAAATCGCGTCGCGTATCAGATGCGGATAGCAAAGAAGCGATTGTTAATGCGGCAAAAAAAATCAGTATTACCTCTAAAAATTTAGAGAAATACCTGGGTGTGTATCGCTATGACTACGGTATTGCAGCCAAAGATAACGAAGTAGGGCAAGTGACTGGTTTGGCATGGACATCGGTTGGTGGTGAGTTACTCACAATAGAAGCAGTACTTCTGCCGGGTAAAGGTAAAACCATTACTACAGGTAAGCTAGGTGATGTGATGCAAGAGTCAGTGCAAGCCGCAATGAGTGTTGTGCGAAGTCGAGCTGCGCGTCTAGGTATTGCAGAAGATTTTTATGAGAAAAAAGACATTCATATTCATTTGCCAGAGGGTGCTACGCCAAAAGATGGTCCAAGTGCAGGTATTGGGCTGACAACGGCGTTAGTTTCAGTATTAACTGGCATACCTGCGCGCGCAGATGTTGCGATGACAGGAGAAATTACTTTGCGTGGTGAAGTCTTAGCAATTGGTGGCTTAAAGGAAAAGCTGCTTGCTGCCCATAGAGGAGGTATTAAAACTGTATTAATACCAGAATCTAACGTAAAAGATTTAGTGGATATTCCTGATAATATTAAAAGTCAGTTACAGATTCATCCAGTCAAGTGGATAGATCAAGTCTTGGAGTTGGCTTTGGAGAGTACGCCTAAACCGCTTACAGAAAAAGCAGTTGAAATAGCAGCAGTTGTAGCGGAAGCGGTGCCTGACGCCAACGTGCCAGTAACACACTAGTTTTAGAGTGTTAATTAAGTTTATTTGCACTAATTTACGGATTATCGATTAAATTAGCCTGCAAAGCCTTGACATAGGCTTTTGTAGCTTGATATAAAGTCATAACAGGATGTGCCTGTTACTTAATTAACAACATTAGAGGGGATTACTCGTGAACAAATCAGAATTGATTGATGATATTGCAAAATCAGCCGGCATTTCAAAAGCTGCTGCTGGTCGCGCGTTAGACGCAACTACCGCTGCTATCACTAAAGCACTTAAAAAAGGTGATTTAGTAACTTTAATTGGTTTTGGTTCATTTTACGTTGGTAAGCGTGAGGCGAGAAATGGCCGTAATCCACGTACAGGCGCAACAATTAGTATAAAAGCTGCAAATTCTCCTAAGTTTAGGGCTGGTAAAGCGCTTAAAGATGCTGTAAACTAGCGTTTTTAGTGATTAAGCAATTAAACACTAAAACACAGTTAGTTAAGAGGCATTGATAAAGTAAATTCTAATTTATTTTATCGAAACTCAAAGTTGTAATATGGGCACAGGGTGCTTAGCTCAGTTGGTAGAGCGTCGCCCTTACAAGGCGAATGTCAGCGGTTCGACCCCGTTAGCACCCACCAACAACTAACAAATATTGCCTCAATATTAATTAAGAGTGCTAGATTCTTAGCACTCTTTAATTTTGAGGGAATGCAAGATTATATTTTTGAAAATATAACAGTACTAAAAAACTGGAGTGGTAGTTCAGTTGGTTAGAATACCGGCCTGTCACGCCGGGGGTCGCGGGTTCGAGTCCCGTCCACTCCGCCAACACCAAAAAGCCTTATAAGCAACAGCTTATAAGGCTTTTTTCATTGATGCCAAAGTTATATTATTGATGCCAATGTTATTTTGTTGATATTAAGTGCTATTTTTGATTATTTTTTTGTGTTGATTTAAGTACAGAGTTAAGCACACCCGGAAACTTATTCTCAATCTCACTTAGTCTTAATGAGTTCATATGCTCAGTACCTTCAACCACTGTTTCAACTAAACCAGCGCTGCGCAGTATTTTAAAGTGATGTGACATGCTGGATTTAGGCCGATTCAGGTCTATTTCTCCACATGTTAGTTTTTTTCCTGCATTGGCGAGTAAGCCAACAATTTCTAAGCGCGTGGGATCGGCTAATGCATATAGAATTTCAGTTAATTCCACTTGGTCAATTGATGGGTGTTTAATTTTGCGCATGATTTAATTTAACACATAACTTGATGTAATTCTAATATTCGATTATATTCGAACATTAGAACATTTTGTTTTGACTTATTAAATAACGCACACCAATATTTATCAAAAGGATCATCATGGCAGATTTATTTTCTTCCTATCAATTAAAAGACGTTACGCTAAGAAATCGCATTGCGATTCCACCAATGTGTCAATACATGGCGCAGGATGGTCTGGTAAACGATTGGCACACGGCGCATTATGCAAATTTAGCTCGTGGTGGAAGCGGTTTAGTGATAGTTGAAGCGACGGCAGTAGCACCAGAGGGGCGCATTACCCCAAACTGTTTAGGAATATGGAACGATGATCAAGCTGAGCGTTTACGCGTAATAGCGACATCAATAAAAGCGGCTGGCGCAATACCGGGTATCCAAATTGCACATGCTGGGCGCAAGGCTAGCGCTAATGTGCCTTGGGAAGGTGACGACCATATTGATGCAGGTGACATGCGTGCATGGCAACCAATCGCACCATCGGCTATCGCATTTGGTGGTGATCTTTCACGCGTGCCAACAGAAATGACAATTGACGACATTAAAAGAGTGCAGGGTGATTTTGTTGCTGCTGCTATTCGTGCCAAAGAAGCGGGTTTTGAATGGTTAGAGATGCACTTTGCGCATGGCTATTTAGGTCAAAGTTTTACTTCAAAACATTCTAATGTTCGCACTGATGAATATGGTGGTAGCGAGGAGAACAGGTCTCGTTTTACGCTTGAAACGCTTGCTGCCGTTAGAAATGTTTGGCCAGAAAATCTGCCACTAACAGCGCGGTTTGGTGTGTTGGAATTTGACGGGAATGATGAACAGACTATGCTTGAGTCTATTCAATTAGTGAAAAAGTGGCACGAGATGGGGCTGGATATGCTTAGTGTTAGTGTTGGATTTACTATTCCTGATACGAATATTCCCTGGGGCCCTGCATTTATGGCGCCTATTGCACAAAGAGTACGTAATGAAGCGCATATACCTGTGTCATCTGCGTGGGGGTTTGGTACACCAAAACTGGCTGATGAAGCAATACGCAATGAACAGTTGGATTTAGTAATGATTGGGCGTGCGCATTTAGAAAACCCTAATTGGTCGTATCATGCCGCCAAAATTTTAGGTAAAGATAATCCAGCTTGGGTGCTACCTGCGCCTTATGCGCATTGGTTATCGCGATACAGAAGCCCTGCTGAAGTTTAATTTTTATGCCTCATTACTATTGATATAAGTTGTCTTTTAATTTAACTTCAGTAGAGACTATTTTTGAAGCTAATTTTGAAACTTATCAAGACTTATCATAATCAATTAACTGGTCATTGAGTGATTCAGACAGGGTGCTTGTATGCACAATTGTTATATAATTAGGGTTAACCTAGATTGTTAACGACCAATTAAATTTTGGATAAGATTTTAGAAAGTTATAGTTATGTTAGATGCAATTCGTAATCACACGCAAGGTTGGTTGGCAAAGGCTATTTTGGCCTTAATTACTATCCCATTTGCATTATTTGGTATTGATTCATACTTTAACGACGCGGGCAGTAATGTCGCTATTGCGAAAGTAAACGGCGAGAAAATTTCTATTCAAGAATATGGTAATGCTATTGATAACGTGCGCAATCGCTTGCAGTCAGAAGGCCAGAAAGTGGATGCCGCTATGTTGGAAAGTGCGGAACTGAAACAATCTGTGCTGGATGGTTTGATCACACGTCGTTTAGTTAATGAAGAGATTCAAAAATCTAAGTTTAAAATCAGTGACGAGCAGCTAAGTACGTACATTTTAGGCATGCCTGAATTTCAGCAAGATGGTAAATTCTCTGAAGACATTTATCAGAAAACACTGGCACAAAACAAGCTTAGCGTGGGTAAATTTGAAAATGACAGACGAAACGAATTGCTGACGCAGCAAGCGCGTGAAGGCTTGAGTTTGTTAGTTTCAGTGCCAAAAGCAGTAGCTGAAAATGCATTAAAGTTTGCTTATCAGCAACGTGAGGTTAGTTTTGTAGATATCAAAACTGCACAATTTGTATCGCAAACCAATGTAACGCCAGCGCAAGTAAAAGCTTATTATGATCAGCACAAAGATAAATTTAAAGTGCCTGAGCAAGTCAAGTTGGAGTTTGCACTATTGTCTGCGGCTGGTTTAGTGGCACAGATGCAAGTAAGTGATGCTGAAGTGAAACAGTTTTATGATGAAAATGTAACAAAATTTCAGGGCAATGAACAACGCCAGGCTAGCCATATTTTGATTGGTTTTGGTGTGGCTGCTACGCCAGCTGAAAAAGCGGCTGCAAAAGACAAAGCAGCAGATATCTTAATGCAATTAAAAAAAGAACCATCGCGCTTTGAAGAGTTAGCACTTAAAAATTCACAAGATCCAGGTTCTGCTACTAAAGGTGGCGATTTAGGCAGCTTTGGCCGCGGTGCAATGGTTAAGCCATTTGAAGATGCTGTGTTTGCAATGAAGGTTGATCAAATCAGTGATTTGGTTGAATCTGAGTTTGGATACCACATTATTAAATTAAATGGCATAACAGGCCAATCATCTTCTTTTGATAGCATGAAACCGCAAATCAAAGGTGAGTTGCTGTTTCAAAAAGCACAGGCTAAATACGCAGAATTAGCAGATGATTTTAGCAATACTGTATATGAGCAATCTGGTAGTTTAAAACCAGCTGCCGAAAAATTTGGCTTGCAAGTGCAAACTGGACCATGGATGAGCCGTGAAGATGGTGCTAAGTTTTTCAAAAATGACAAGTTGATGAGCTTGGTGTTTTCGGATGATGTACTAAAAGAAAAACGAAACTCAGAAGCGGTAGAAGTATCACCTAATAATCTTGTTTCAGCACGCGTATTAGAATACAAACCTGCTGCACCACGCAGTTTTGATGAGGTTAAAGGTGGTATTGAAGCTTTGTTGAAGCTAGAGCAGGCTGCTAAACTTACGGCTGATAAGGGTTTGGCTACACTTGCTAAACTTAAATCTGGTGATGCTGCTGATGATTTAGATTGGATTACGCCAGTGGTTGTTGACCGTAAAAACGCGCAAGGCTTAACAGAGTTGGTGATGAAGCAAGCATTTAAAATTGATGCAAGTAAATTACCCGCTTATGCAGGTTACATGGATGGCAATAAGGCTTATACAATTGTGCAAGTAAGCCGTGTAGATAACGCGATTAATGCTGAAGAAAAAGAGACGGCAACTGCAGAATTTGAAGCAGCTGTAGCAGCGGAATATATGAGTGCTTATGGCAAATCGCTAAAAGCCAGAGGGGATGTAGTGGTTAACCGTAAATTGTTGCAGACAGCTTTAGATAACTAATAAAAAAATAGTATAGATTTGTTTTGATATAAAAAAGCCGATATAAAAATATCGGCTTTTTTATTTTAGTGCTTTTAAACGAACAGATTAAAAGTATTTAATTAATTCAAGGAGCGATTTAATCGATCTGACCTGCTGCCGTGATATTCATGCCGCCATCAACGTAAGTAATTTCGCCTGTAATGCCTGATGCTAAATCGCTGCATAAAAATGCCGCTGTATTGCCAACTTCCTCTATGGTGACATTGCGGCGTAATGCGGCGTGACGTTCATTAAAACCAATCATTTTGTCGAAATCTGCAATACCAGAGGCAGCTAGCGTTTTAATAGGACCTGCAGAAACAGCATTAACGCGGATGCCACGTGGGCCTAGGCTTTGTGCTAGATAGCGCACGTTGGCCTCTAAACTCGCTTTAGCCACGCCCATCACGTTGTAATTAGGCATGGTGCGCTCTGCACCTAAATAGCTCAATGTTAGCAAGCTACCGTTACGGCCTTGCATCATAGGGTATGCAGCTTTAGCAAGCGCAGAAAAACTGTATGAGCTGATGTCGTGTGCGATACGGAAGTATTCACGGTTTACAGCATCTAAGTAATCGCCATCTAGTGCTACTTTTGGTACAAATGCAAGTGAGTGGACAACGCTGTCTAAACCATCCCAATGTTTGGCAAGCGCTGGAAAAAGTGCGTCAATCTGTGCATCTTCGACTACATCACATGGCAACACAATTTTAGAATCAAAATCGGCAGCTAAACCAGCTACGCGATCAGCGTGTTTTTCTAATTGATAGGTAAAAGCAAGCTCTGCACCTTCGCGCTTCATGGCGGCAGCTATGCCGTAAGCAATTGAACGATTACTAAGCAAACCTGCGATTAATACTTTTTTTCCTGCTAAAAATCCCATAACGAATCCTGATAAATGATGATGAGTGTTAATAGATGTTATTGGTCAAATGACTATTTGAGCGAATTATTTGTACTAATTATTATTGGCTATTTATTATTCGATCTAGGGTCTAGCGCATCGCGTAGACCTTCCCCTAGCAAATTATACCCCAACACTGTTATTAAGATTGCAAGTCCAGGGAATAGCGATAGCCACCATGCAAACTGAATGTATTCTTTACCATCGGTAAGAATATTGCCCCATGATGCTTGTGGCGCCTGTACGCCAAGCCCTAAAAAGCTTAATCCTGATTCCATTAATACTGCGCCAGCTACACCCAATACAGCACTCACAATAATGGGTGTAAGGCTATTTGGTAATAAGTGTGTAAAAATTAAGCGCGCATCTTTTGCGCCTAAGGTGCGTGATGCCAGCACAAATTCGCGGCCGCTTAAGCTTAAAAATTCAGCACGAACTAACCTTGTAACTCCCATCCAAGATGTTAGTCCAATCACAATCATGATGTTCCAAATGGATGGAGTGAGAAATGCGATGACAGCTAATATTAGAAAGAAGCTGGGGATAGATAGCATGACATCTACCAAGCGCATGATTAATGTATCTACCCAGCCACGATAATAGCCTGATATGGCACCCAAAACGATGCCGATTGCTGTGGAGATACCAACTGCCACTAAGCCTACTAAAAGTGAAATACGGCCACCATGCAACATGCGGCTGAGTACATCACGGCCAAGTCCATCTGTACCCATCCAGTGTTGCCAAGATGGGGCAAGTAGGATAGCTTTTACATCAATATCATTAGGGTCATAGGGTGAAATGAGCGGTGCTAGCATGGCTAAAACGAAAACGCTAACAATGATGATAAACCCAACCATTGCCAGTGGGTTAGAGAGTGCTTTTTTAAATAACGCTTTATTCATCACTTAATTTCTAACCACACCACGCCTTACACGCGGATCAGCCCATGCATATGCTAAGTCTGCTAGCAAGTTTCCAATTAACGTAAGTGCAGAGCCGATAGTCAGTATGCCCATAATGACAGGAAAATCACGCATTAATACGCTATCAAAAAACAGTTTTCCCATGCCAGGAATCGCGAAAATGGTTTCTGCAATGACTGAGCCACCAATTAAACCGGGAATAGATAAGCCGATAATAGTAATAAGGGGTAGCAGGGCATTGCGCAGGGCATGTGTATAAACCACTTTATGTTCGCTTAAGCCTTTGGCGCGCGCAGTAGTAATGTAATCTTGATGGAATACATCTAGCATGCCGTTTTTAACAAAAAGTGTAATACCCGCTAAGCCCGTTACAGAGGGGATAATGACCGGCAGGATAAGGTGGCTAATGCTGTCTTTTATTTTTGCCCATGTGTCTAGTGATTCATAGTTAATGCTATGCAGGCCAGATATTGGTAGCCAATTGTTCACCACACCCAGCCAGTACATAAGCAGTAATGACAGCCAAAAGCCCGGGATTGAAAAGCCGATAAAATTAAACAGGGTAATGGATTTATCTTGCCACAAGGTGTATTTGCGCGCAGCTAAAATACCAAGCGGTATTGCTAAAGACAAGGTGATAATTAGGCCAAGAATATTAATCATAAGCGTAATGGGCAATGCTTCTTGAATCATGCCTTTGGTGACGTTGCCGTCTTTATCGGTGGTTTGCCAAAATACAGGCTTTTGATGCGATGCAAATGAATTACCAAAATCTAGCGTGCCCATACGTTTTAGCCATAAGCCATACTGCACGATTACTGGTTTATCTAAATTGTATAGCTCACGCAATTTTTGGCGAGATTCTTCTGATGCTTTGGGATTGAAGGCGGCTTCATTATTAGTGATGTCGCCCGGTGCTAAGTGCATGATAAAGAAAGAAATAAGGCTGATGCCTATCAACAAAGGTATCATCCATAACACGCGTTTAACTAAATATTTCAGCATAAGTTTATGATTGCCTGTTACTTTTCAGCGATTTCATTGCGTCCAGTTTCAACGCGTCTTAATTGTTCTGGAATATACCATTCATGCGAATTGTAACCGATGCCTGCTGGTGGTGCTGGTGAATCAATACCTTTAACACGTTTATGAATTGCAGTAAGCCCATAACCAGCTGATAAGTAAACAATAGGGCTATCTTCTAGCAGCACCTTTGCAAATTCATGGTAAATTTTCATGCGTTTGTCAGGGTTAAGCTCAAGGCGGCCTTGCTCTAATAAAGCGTCAATCTTGGGATTGTTATAATTGATAAAATTAAATTGGCCTGGCTGATTTTGCGTGGAATGCCATATGCTGAACTGGTCAGGATCTAAGCCCAAGCCCCAGCCCAATACTACTACATCAAAATCACCCGTTTTGATAAAGCGGCTAATAAAGCTTGCCCACTCAATCGCACGAATTTGCACGTCAATGCCTACATCTTTAAGCCTGCGTTGAATAAGCACGGCCGATTTTTCGCGTTCTTTGTTCTGGTTGGTGATGATTTCAAATGCAAAAGGCTTACCGTCACGCTCCAAAATACCATCGCCATCTAAATCTTCAAAGCCTGCTTCTTTTAACAATGCCTTAGCTTTTGCGATATCATGCGGATAGGGCTTAAGGTTCGGGTTGCTCCAGCGTGTGCCTGGCTTGTAGGGTGAGGCAATATTGATGCCCAAGCCTAAATAAACACCATCGATAATCTCTTGCTTATCAATCGCATAATTAATCGCTTTGCGCACACGCACGTCATCAAAAGGTTTATGTTTTAAATTAAAGCCTAAGTATGTGTAGCTATTGCCCAGCTCTTTGTATAGAGCCAATTTTTTCTGCAATTCTGGTCGCGCTGGAATAATGCGTGAATACTTGATAGGGTCTAAGCCCATGCTGTCTATATTATCTGCCATTAACTCTAAAAACTGGGCTGAGTTATCAGGAATGATGCGCGTCACCAGTTTATCTATATTGGCTGGTCCTAGCACTGATAAGGGGTTGCGCGATAGTTTGAGGTTTTCGCCATGCGTCCAGCTATCTAATTTGTAATAATGACTACCAATTGGGTTGCGTGCGAAAGCTGTGGTGTGAATATCTTGTTTTTCCAAAAGGTGTTTAGGTAATATTTGTAAACCAGACCAAGAATCTAAGGCAGGTGCGTAGGCTTTATCGTAAGTTACGCTAAAAGTTTGTGCATCAGGCGCTTCTGCTTTTTTGACTAATTGATAATCAGATGCATAGGGGCTACGGGTTTTTTCATCAATCACCAATTTCCAAGTAAATAGTACATCTTCGCTGGTTAGTGGCTTGCCGTCAGCCCATTTTAGATTAGGCTTTAATTTAAAAGTGATCGTTTTTTGATCAGACGAAATTACCCAGCTTTCTGCCAGCTCACCTTCTAAATCTAAATTTTTATCGTATTTGAGTAATTTATTAAAAATATTGCCAGAAATAGCCGCAGCCGCCGATTCGCCTGCCACCATATAAATTAAGCCAGAAGGCTCGCCGATTGTAGCATCAATTAAAGTGCCACCAGTTTGGCTAGCGAAAGTTTGGTTGTAATCTGTGGTATCTACATTTGGGTTGCCGCATGAAATAATAAAAAGTGCGCAGAAAGCGCCTAGTGATGACTTTAGTAAAATTGCATTCAATTTATTCATTATTCTATGTATATATTACTAAAAGTATATCTTGCTATAGATTAAATTTTGTCATTCAATAAAACCGTATCAATCCATCCTATGCCAACCGCCAGTTACATAGCAACTTACTTATCTTAATCGCATGCTAGAGCGTGCTTTAATGCTTCTAGATTTAGTTTTTTTACTTTTAATTCTGTGTTTAACAGTTATTTTTTTTGCGCCAGATTTTTTAGTTCTAGCGATTGCTACTTTTGAGTTACTTAACTTGATAGTTTGGCCAATTTTAAGCTTGCTGCTTTTTAAACCTTTCATTTTCATCAATGTTTTACTGCTGATGTCATACTTGTCAGCTAGAGAGTGTAGCGTATCCCCACGCTTCACTTTGTGTATGAGAGATGTCGATAATTTAGGTTCACTTTTTTGCTCTGAATCATCGTTAAGACCGTTTTGTTCAAGCTCTGCAACATCAATCGATTCTTCAAGCGTTAAGCCAGCTTCATTATTTTGCTTATCTGTATAGTTGGCAGGCACCAGCATTGGCTGAGAAGAACGAATCTTATTGGCAGAAGACAAGCCGTTTACACTACGTAACTGGGCAACATTTATACCAAATTTTTTCGCAATATTATCCATGCGCTCGCCGCGCTTAGCGTTATAGGTTTGCCAATTTGTTAATGGCTTATCGTAATTAGCCAAATTTGTTACAAAACGTTCGGCTGCCCAAACTGGCAGTAATAACTGATGTTTGTCATTAGTAGCAGTAATAACAGGGCGGTTATAGCTTGGGTTCAGCGAGCTAAACTCTTCGTATGAGATTTCGGCTAATTGGGCAGCCAATTTGGCATCGATTTGCTTGGGTGTGGTTACACGCGCAAAGTAAGCGCGGTTAGGAATGGAGTTAATTTTTAAACCAAATCGTTCAGGATGTGTGACGATATTTTTAATCGCTTGCAGTTTTGGTACATAGTTCCTTGTTTCTGGCGGTAAGCTTAGGCTTTCATAATCTGTTGGCAGGCCTTTGCTGCGGTTCTTATTAATAGCACGCTGTACCGTGCCTTCACCAGCGTTGTAAGCGGCAAGTGCTAAATCCCAAGTGCCAAACATACCATGTAGTTTTTGCAGATAAGTCAGTGCTGCACTGGTAGCGGCGGTAACATCGCGGCGATTATCTATCCACCAGTTTTGTTGCAAACCAAAATTTTTGCCAGTAGATGGAATAAATTGCCAAATGCCAGACGCTGCGCTGCGTGAGTAAGCTTGCGGATTAAATGCACTTTCAATCATTGGCAAAAGCGCAATTTCGGTTGGCATGCCGCGTTTTTCAACTTCTTCTACTATATGAAATAAATACTTTTGGCTGCGCTCTAACATGCGCTTAACGTAATCTGGGCGTGAAGCATACCAAGTTTCGTGATTAGTGGTGTATTGTGATTTTACATTGGGTATAGCGTAACCACTTTTAATACGCGACCATAAATCGTCACCTGAATCAGTGTCGGCGTCTGCTTGATAGGTAAGTGGTTCTAAAGTATTGCCTTCAACGTCTGTTAAAAAATCTTGTACTGGGTCGCCAACTAAATTGCTATCAACAGATTCGGTAATTACTTCTATCTCAACACCTGATACATTTGTATCGGCCATTAAATTTGCTGTACAACTTAAGCCTGCAAAAAGCAGTGCTAATTGAATAAATTTGTTACTTTGAAAAAAGTGTATCGCACTAAACTGCATTGATGGCTTGTATCCTAATGTTTGATTGGCTTTGCCGCATGTTTTAATGCAGTAAAGTGTTTTGTATGGTATCGATGGCTAAAACATTAGTCAAGTAAAAGTTTTACATGACTAATAATGCTTATGTTGATGATTAATAATGATTTCTTAGTGCTCTAATTGCTGTAAAAACCGATAGTTCATTACTGCTTTCGGAGCCCGAATGTTGCCAAATTTCAGCCTGCATACAGCGTAAGAATGGATTGGTATTCAACTCTTGTTGAATCGTTGTAGGTAAAGTTGGTAACTGTTGTTGCTGTAGCCGCTGCACTTCCGTTAATCGGTTCTTTAAATCATGATTACTTGGTTCTAAAGTTAATGCAAAAGCCACATTTTTAAGCGTGTATTCATGTGTACAAAATACTTTAGTTGCGGGATTCAATTGCTTTAAGCGGTTGAGCGAGTGCAGCATTTGCTTGGGTGTGCCTTCAAATAGCCGCCCACATCCAGCACTAAATAAGGTGTCACCACAAAATAAATAGTCACTATTATAAAAAGCAATATGACCAAGTGTGTGGCCCGGCAGCCACATTACGCGCAACTGTAAATCAATCGCACTAAGTTGAATAACGGAGCCTTCGCTAACGGCATTGTGTTTAAATGTATATGCTTCATATTGCGGGGCATACACTGGCACGTTTTGGTATTTAAGCAAATTATGTACACCATCTATATGGTCAGAATGATGGTGAGTAATGAGAATATTGCTTAAAATTAAATTATTTTTTTGTAAAAAATCAACGACTGGTGCTGCGTCACCTGGATCAATCACAACGGCATGGCAATTGTTATGCAAAAGCCATATATAATTATCGTCAAACGCAGGTATAGGAATAATGTGCAGCATGTTGACTAGTGTAACAATGTTTAATCGTGCAACCATATAGCCATGCAATTAACGCAACAAAATAGTTGGTTAAACACACCCTTAGGGCAATATTTGTTGCAACGCGAGCAACAAATGTTTGATGTGGCGGTTGGCGATATTTTTGGTTTTAACGCAGTACAATTGGGTTTGCCGCAATTAGATACTTTGAAAAATTCGCGCATGCCATATATTTTGCATGTAGGAAATAATGCAGGAGAAGTGTTGTGTGAAAGCGATTATTTACCATTTAGTGAAAGTTGTATCGATTTAATTTGCTTGCCGCATGTGCTGGAATTTAGTGAAAATCCACACCAAACCTTGCGCGAGGCAGAGCGAATTTTAGTGCCAGAGGGGCATTTGATTTTAACTGGCTTCAATCCAATCAGTGCTTGGGGCATCAAACAAGTACTAAGCCAAGATATTAGTTATCCGTGGCATGGGCATTTTTTTGCTTTATCGCGCATTAAAGATTGGTTGGCACTGCTGGGTTTAGAATATGTTAGTGGGCAAATGCAATGTTATGAGCCACCGATTAATAATCCACAATGGCTTAATCGATTTGCTTTGATGGATAAGTTTGGTAGCCGTTGGTGGCCAATGATGGGCGGTGTTTACTTTATTGTGGCTAAAAAACGGGTAGTGAATATGCATCTACTTAAACCTAATTGGAAGAAAAGTTCGTTAAAATCGCGCTTGGTAGTAACGAGCCCACAAAGAACCAAGCCACATCAGCAACAAGAAATTAAACAACAAAAATAGATAAGAAATACTCAACACTTATGTCAAATTTAGTCGAAATATATGCAGACGGCGCTTGTAAAGGTAATCCTGGCCCTGGTGGTTGGGGCGCATGGCTTACCTTTGAGGGCAAAGAAAAAACATTGAGTGGGGGCGAATCATTGACCACCAACAATCGTATGGAATTAACAGCTGTGATTCGTGCGCTAGAGGCTTTAAAAAAACCGTGTGTGGTAAAAATTTACACCGATTCATCGTATGTTCAAAAAGGCATATCAGAATGGATTATTGGTTGGAAAGCGCGCAATTGGCGTACTGCAGATAAAAAGCCGGTTAAAAATGAAGATTTGTGGAAAGTGTTAGATCATTTGGCCAATCAACACCAAATAGAGTGGATTTGGGTTAAGGGTCACGCTGGTAATATTGGTAACGAGCGTGCCGATGCGCTGGCCAATGAAGGCGTTGCAGCATTTTTATAATTTTTATAGTAGATTCTTAATTATGCGCCAAATATTTTTAGATACCGAAACCACAGGGCTTTACCCCGCGCAAGGGCATCGCATTATTGAGATTGCTGCGGTTGAAATGATAAATCGCCGCCCAACCAATAATCACTTTCATGTTTATTTGAATCCTCAGCGAGAAATAGACGCTGCAGCGCAAGAAGTGCATGGTATCTCGCTAGAGTTTCTGCAAGATAAACCTTTATTCTCTGCAATTGCACAAGAAATGATTGAGTTTGTAAGTGGTGCTGAGTTGATTATTCACAATGCGCCATTTGATGTGGGCTTTTTAAACAGCGAGCTTGGCCACATTGGGCTACAGCCAATAGAAACGTTTTGCGATAAAATTACTGATACACTGAAAATGGCGAAAGATTCTCGGCCTGGGCAGCGCAATAACCTAGATGCCTTGTGCCGTCATTTCGGAATAGACAACTCAAGACGCACCTTGCATGGCGCTTTGCTGGATGCGGAGTTGTTAGCCGATGTATACATGGCGATGACGCGTGGGCAAGATAGCTTGATGATGGATTTAGGCCAGTCGCAGCCGATGATGCCAGTGCGAATGCAACATAGTAAACAAAATAGTTTAAAAATTTTAAAAGCAGATGAGTTTGAATTAAATGCACATCAAGAGTATTTAAATAGCCTTGCTAAATCGGGTGCAAAGCCATGGTAGTGCTTGTTAAATACACTACAAGTTATTAAAAATGACAGTCATATAATATAGGTTCTAATCACATGAAAAATTGCATCATTGTTACAGGCGGCGCGGGTTTTATCGGCAGTAATTTTGTTTTAAATTGGGTAAAAGGCGGCTTTGGTGAGTGTGTCACTTTAGATAAATTGACTTACGCAGGTAATCTAGCTAATTTGGCCGATATTCAAGAACATGCAGAGCATGTATTTGTGCATGGCGATATCGGCGATAGAACAATCGTTGATGCTTTGCTTAAACAATACCAGCCGCGTGCGATTGTCAACTTTGCGGCTGAAAGCCATGTTGATCGCTCAATTCATGCGCCTGGTGAGTTTATTCAAACCAATATTGTAGGTACTTTTAATTTGCTTGAGGCGGCGCGTGCGTATTGGAACGATTTGCATGAAACCGATAAAACGAATTTTAGATTTTTGCATGTATCAACCGATGAAGTGTACGGCTCATTAAGCGCCACAGACCCTGCGTTTAAAGAAACCAATCCGTATGAGCCTAACAGCCCATATTCCGCCTCAAAAGCTGCTTCTGATCATTTGGTGCGCGCATATCATCATACTTACGGCATGCCAATGCTAACGACTAATTGCTCTAACAATTATGGCCCGTATCATTTTCCTGAGAAGTTGATTCCTTTGGTGATTCATAATGCCTTAAATGGCAAGCCGTTACCTATTTACGGCAATGGTAGCAATGTGCGCGATTGGTTGTATGTAGAAGACCATTGCAGTGCCATTCGCCGCGTATTAGAAGCCGGTAAAGTAGGTGAAACCTATAATGTTGGCGGCTGGAATGAAAAAACCAATCTGGAAGTGGTGCACACCTTATGTGATATTTTAGATCATCAAAAACCAAAACAGTCTGGTAGTTATCGCGATCAAATTACCTATGTGACCGATAGGCCAGGGCACGATCAACGTTACGCGATTGATGCCACTAAAATTGAACGTGAACTTGGCTGGAAACCCGCCGAAACGTTTGAAACAGGCATTAAAAAAACCGTTGCTTGGTACTTAAACAATCAACAATGGGTGGATAACGTCACCAGTGGCGAATACAAAAACTGGGTGAGTCAAAACTATAAAGAACGTGGTGAGGAGTTAGCATAATGGTAACTGAGAATAAGTCCATGAAAGGTATTGTTTTAGCAGGTGGCTCGGGCACACGCTTATACCCCGTTACACAAGTTGTTTCTAAGCAGCTTTTGCCTGTTTATGATAAGCCGATGATTTACTATCCATTATCAGCACTCATGCTTGCAGGTATTCGTGAGGTGTTGATTATATCTACACCGCAAGACACCCCACGCTTTAAAGAATTGTTGGGTGATGGCACGCAATGGGGCATGGATATTCAATATGCGGTGCAGCCTTCGCCCGATGGCTTGGCTCAAGCCTTTATTATTGGTGAAGAATTTATTGGCAACGACCCCTGTGCTTTGGTACTTGGCGACAATATTTTTTACGGTCACGAGTTGGCATTAATGGCTCAAAATGCAGCCAAGCGTACCAAAGGTGCTACTGTATTTGCTTATCCAGTGCATGATCCTGAGCGCTATGGTGTAGTGGAATTTAATGCAGATGGCAAAGCTATTAGCCTAGAAGAAAAACCAACACAGCCTAAATCGCGCTATGCGGTAACAGGCCTTTATTTTTACGATAATCGCGTAGTGGAAATCGCTAAAAATATGAAACCATCAGCACGTGGCGAATTAGAAATCACTGATGTGAACCGCCAATATTTAGAGTGGGATGATTTGCAAGTAGAGGTGATGGGGCGTGGCATGGCTTGGCTGGATACGGGTACGCATGATTCATTAATCGAAGCGGGATCTTTTATACAAACGATTGAAAAACGCCAGGGCCTAAAAATCGCTTGTCCAGAAGAAATTGCGTACCGTATGGGTTTTATTGATGCGGAGCAATTAGAGTTAATGGCGAATAAATATGCCAAAAATGGATACGGCCAGTATCTTAAACAAGTACTGACAGAGCGTGTATTTTAATGAATGTAGTCAAAACCAGTATCCCTGATGTCATTATTTTTGAGCCGAAAGTGTTTGGTGATGATAGAGGCTTTTTCTTTGAAAGCTTTAACGCCAAAGTTTTTGAACAAGCAACAGGTGTAAATCCACATTTTGTGCAAGATAATCATTCTAAGTCGGCCAAAAATGTATTGCGCGGCTTGCACTATCAAATTGAGCAAGCGCAGGGTAAATTGGTACGCGTTACGCAAGGTGAAGTGTTTGACGTAGCGGTGGATTTACGCGTTTCTTCACCTACATTTGGTCAGTGGGAATCGACGATTTTAACAGCTGAAAATAAGCGCCAAATGTGGATTCCGCCAGGTTTTGCGCATGGCTTTTTGGTGTTATCTGACTCAGCTGAGTTTTTATATAAAACAACCGACTTTTATGCGCCACAGCATGAATGCTGCCTTAAATGGGATGATCCAGCAGTGGCGATTCAATGGCCAATAGATTCCAATCCGATACTATCTATTAAAGATAGTGTGGGATTGAGTTTGCAAGATGCAAAAAAATTTGCATAATAATCTCAGTTTAGCGCGCATATTCAATTGAAAAAAATTCTATTAACTGGTGTTAATGGCCAAGTTGGTCGTGCACTGCAAAAAAAATTACTTAATTATCAAGTATTTGCTGTAAGTCGTGAGCAGCTAGACTTGACAGACAAACAAGCTATTCAGCGCGTTGTACAAACTATTCAGCCTAATTTAATTGTTAATCCAGCAGCTTATACTGCTGTTGATAAGGCCGAATCAGAGCCTGATCTAGCTTATGCGATAAATGCAATAGCACCACAAACTTTGGCAGAAGAAGCGGCAAAGCTCAATGCTGCACTGATTCACTTTTCCACAGATTATGTATACGACGGCTCAAAAGCAGCAGATTATTTAGAAACAGATGCTGTGAATCCATTAAGTGTTTATGGGAAAAGTAAGCTAACAGGTGAGCAGGCAATTCGTGAAGTAGGTTTGCCGCATTTGATTTTGCGCACCAGTTGGGTTTATGGCGCTTATGGAAAAAACTTTTTAAAAACTATTATTCGATTAGCTAGTGAGCGCGAAAATTTGCGTATTGTGGCAGACCAATTTGGCGCGCCGACCAGTAGTGAAGGCATTGCAGATGCTGTGGTCGAGTTGTTAGGTGTTTGGCAGCCAGATAGGGAAAGCCAAACTGGGATTTATCATTTGACTAATCAAGGTAAAACCTCTTGGCATGGCTTCAGTTGTGAAATCGTACGTGAATACAACCGTTTAGCATCTGCTAAAAACGGTGAATTACTGAAAGCTAGTGTGGAAAATATTGAAGCGATTACAACTGCCGATTATCCTACGCCTGCAGCGCGTCCCGCTAATTCAACATTAAGTAATTTAAAGTTAAAACAAATATTTGATATTGCGCTACCAAGCTGGGAGCAAGGCTTGCAACGTGCAATAAAGTCACTCGATTAGATTTGTTAACCTAGTGCGTCGGCCCAGCTATTGGGCGTTTCATACAGTCTAACGCGCTCTAATTTAAGATGATTGCCATAAGTATCTTTGTACTGATTGCGCAAAATCTTAAATGCTTCGGCGGCCATATTTTCTGCTGTGGGAACGGTTGGAAACACAACTGTTTTATGATTTTGCATCGTGTTTAAAAAATTCAGTACTTCAAAATCGTCTTTAAACACCAAAAAAGCGTGATCCCAAACATCTACTACGCTTTCGCGCGCAATACGTTTTACATCAGAAAAATCCATCACCATGCCACTTTCAGATAGATTATCTTGCGTAATAATATCGCCAGATAAAGTAATTTCTAATGCATAGCGATGGCCATGTAGATTACGGCATTGGCTTTTATGGCAGGGGATACGATGACCAGCATCGAACTCTAAACGGGTGGTAATGTGCATGCTGTTATTATAGCACTAGGAATATTGATGCTGTTTTGCCCAAATTACAAACTCTTCAAATGGCATTGGTTTTGCAAAGTAGTAGCCTTGGCATTTGTGAATTTTCATTTGCTTAATTAAATCTAGGCAATCTTTATCTTCAACACCTTCAGCCAACACCTCTTTGCCTAGGCTGTTAGCAAGCATTGCGATAGATTTAACAATTTCAAAATCATCAACAGAGTGTTTAATATCACGCACAAATGATTGATCGATTTTAATTAAAGCAATTGGCATGGTGCGCAAACGCGATAGAGATGAAAAGCCAGTACCAAAATCATCTAAAGCAAGTCTAAAGCCACTCTCAGACAAAGTTTTAATCACAGAGTTGGATGTTTCGTTATATTCCAAAATGCCGTTTTCTGTAATTTCTAGCACAATATCTTGCGGCTTGATTTTCCATAATGCCATTGATTGCAGCAACAAATGTGGTAGCTCAATATCGTATAAATCTTCAGCACGCAGGTTAATCGTCAAATAAATAGGCAGTTTGTAATCGTTAATTAACTCACTTGCATAACGGCAAGCGGAGTTAATAAGCCAGCGCGTAAATAATTTACCTTTGCCTACTTTATTTAAAATTTCAATCGTTACACTGGGGTAAATATTGTGGCTTATGCCATCTGACCAGCGTAATAACAGCTCTGCTCCAGCGCAAGTAGAGTGTTCAATGTCTACAATAGGCTGAAAAAACAAGGTTAAGCTATCGGTAGAAAATGCTTCTAACACTTTGTTTTCTATCGTATTTTGATGCTGTAGTTCTGCTTTGATTTCATCTGAATACATCACAAAGTATTGTTGCTTTGTGATTGCACTTTCTAGCGCTGATTTGGCGTTTGTATAAATATCGCTCAAGTTGGACTGATTCACGTTAGCGTAAGCGCTGCCACAAAATGGCGTTACTAATACAGATACCTCTTCAAGTATCAAAATATCTTCAAAAGCACGTCCAAGCTTGGCAGCAAGTAAATTAAGCTGCAGGGCACTATCGATATGTGGAATGAGTAAATCAAAATGTAGATTACCGCTTTGAAACAAAATATATTGAGATGGAATATTTTGTTTCAGTATTGCCGTAATTCTTTGACTTAAGCTTGTAGTCACTACATGTGAGAATATAGGGCTATTTTTAGCAATCATAAATTGCACAGAAAATATTGCAACTATATGATTTGTAGATGATTTGTTTACAATTTCTGCTAAATGATGAAATATTTGGCTTACATTAGGAAGTTGAGTATTTTTATCATAATTTAACGCATAGTCCAGCTGTTGCTGTTGAAACTGATGTGTTGTTTCTGCTAACAAATCAAACAAAAATAAATGTAATTTTTGAGTATTTGCATCACCAAATAGCGATTTTGATTGTAAGCATCTAATGAAATTAAACACCGTTTGTATATCTGCATTGCTTTGAGTAGCACTTAACCAATAAAAAATTAGTTGATTAATATATGCAGTAAATTCACTTAAATTTGGTTTATTTGGGCAGGCACTTACAGCTTTTTTAATTAAAGCTAAATTTGAATCATCATCAATAACGTCGGTAAGAGCTGCGTTTTTTAGTTGTTGAGCATCAACATGAAGGTGTTTGAATAATAGGTTTTGTTTTAAACCATAATGCACAAGCTTGTCAGCAATTTTCTGCTCAGTGTAGCTAATTTCAATCTCAATAGCGTGCGTATCAGTTTCAGCTAATTCTGTATAAGCATTTGAAGTCATCGCTAAGTAAAGTAATTATTGAGCAATTGCTAGTGTAAGCAATTTAAATATAAAAATCTTCAGGGCTTAAGCCATAGCTATCTGGTGCCAAGCTTCGAATGATTTTATAGGGCTCGCCTGATGGCGTAGTTGGATTGTTGAGTAAATTGAGAATCACAGGCGCTTCGTAACGCTCTTTGTTTGGGTCTAACAAAAGCATTAACCTAGGTAGCAAACGCCGCACTTGGTTTTGCTGAACAACTACTGCCACCTCGCCTGTATTGAGCTCAACCAATGAACTAACAGGATACATGCCCATAAATTGCACTAACTGATCAACCAACTCGCTGCTAAATTGCTTACCACTAAGCTGATGAATTTCGTCTAATGCTTGCTGATGAAACACGCCTTTTGCGTAACTTTTGTGACTGGTGATAGCGCAATAAGTATCAATTAGCCCCGCTGCTTGAGACATTAAGCCAATTTGATTTTTTCTAAGTTTATAAGGGTAGCCGCTACCATCAATGCGCTCGTGATGCTGCGCGACTAAAAAGATAGCGGTATTAGGAATGTTGGGCGTCGTTTCTAATATTTTTAAACTTTCATCCACATGTTTTTTTGCATGTTCAAATTCTTCGTGCGTCAACTTGCCTTCTTTAAGCAAAATGTCAGAAGATATTTTTACTTTGCCCACGTCTTGTAGTAAACCAGCCAAGCCTAACTCTTTGATTTGTTTTTTTGATAACGCTAAAAAATTACCAAAAGCCATTAGGGTAATCGATACATTTAATGCGTGGTTGTAGGCGTAATCATCAGTTTTTTTAAGCTTGGCAAGCCACAATAGTGCATCAGGCGTGCGGCCAATACTTTCTACCATGTTGTCTAAAATTTCACTCACTGCGGTTAAATCTAAATGTTGCTCATTAGCAACCGATTCAAAAATATCGCGAGTGGCAATTTGCGATTGCTCATAAACAGGTACGATTGCAGCAATTTCTATTTCTACTGGCGGTTCTTCTTCGTAAATAGTGATTCTGTAATCGTCATCAATTTCAGCTTCTGCTTTTTTATTTGTGCTATCTGAACTTACTGTGTTTTTAAATTTTTTTTCGCGTTTAAATAAGCCACCAATAAATCCGCCAACATCTTTAGCCAGCTGCTTGGTAAGAGATTGATGCTCACTATTATTTTCTTCAGCCTGATGTGGCAATGCCTCTTGTGCGGCAGTATTTGCTCCATAGCGCAGATTGTAAACCGTACCATCTTTGTTAGATGACGATAGGTTTTTGGAAGGCTGGTTTTTAATATCGGTTAATACGCCTAAAAAAGAAATTTTACTGCTAGGCTTAGTATTGGTGGCTGTTTGAGTTTGGGTGATATGAACATCAGGCTTTTTTGAACTGGGATCTTTCAGCTTAACAATAGAGCCTTCTCGCTTAATTGCCATGCTTTGCTTTGCTGGAGAAATAAATTGAGCGCCCGCTGATTTAGTACGATCAACATATACAAAAGTACACAAAGACATTAATGTATCAATGTCTGCTTGGTCTTCAAGTAAAAAGCCCTGCAACATAAAAGGCGTGCCAATCCAAGGCCTGTCAAGCTCAGCAACATACATGCCCAGCGCAAGTCGGGATACCTCTATCTCTTCTTTTTTTAAATCAATCATTCAATCTATTATATGTGAATAGGGCGGGCCTAGTTAATCAATCTGTTTGCGTAATTTAGTTAAAAATCAAATTAAGGGTGATGTTAAATCATAACCAAACTTAAGTGAATACATGAATGTATTGGAGTGATATTTTTAACGCAACTTTTAATGGACTTTGTTAAAAAGTTAAGGATAGTTCTCTTGATAATTGCTGATAAAAATTAAGCCTGTGAGGCGACACCTTACCATCTTTGATTGCATTAATTACTGCGCAATCAGGCTCATGTGAGTGTTTACAGTTGCTGAATCTGCAGTTGCCTAAGTAAGGCCTAAACTCTTTGAATGCTAGCTCGATTTGCTCGTTTGAGAGATGATTTAAACCAAACTCTTGCAAGCCTGGCGAGTCGATTAAGCTACTATTTTCATCCAAATGATACAGGTGGGTGGCAGTAGTTGTGTGTTTGCCACTATCTAGCACGGTGCTGATTTCCTGAGTGCGCACGTTCATATTTGGCAAAAGGGCATTAATGATTGTAGATTTTCCCATGCCAGACTGACCCACTAAAACACTTTGTTGATTGGCTAAGTATTGTTTAATAGCCAAAATATCTTGTTTTGCGGATAAGTGCACAACTTGATAACCAAGGTCTGAATACAATTGCAGCTTTGTTTTTGCATTATCAATATCAGGTAAATCACATTTGTTTAATACAATTAATGGTGCAATATTGGCAGCTTCAGCTGCAATTAAACAACGGTTTAACAATGCTTCATAAAAGCTAGGTTGCGTGGCTAATACAATGACAATTTGTGTGACATTTGATGCCAATATTTTGCTTTTAATGGCGTTGCTACGATACAGAAGGCTAGTGCGTGGCAGGCTAGATTCAACAACACCTTCTGCGGTAGCTGTTAACTTAATATTGACTTGATCGCCACAAGCGAGATCATTTTTTTTTCCGCGTGTAACACAGCTAATGCGTGATTTATCGGCAAGTTCAACTTCATAACGTTTGCCGTAAGAGGCAACAACTAAACCTTGCGGCATTAATAATGAGTTTTCAAAGGGAGGTTAGTGATCAAATTTATAGTATTGTTGGTTTAAATAAGCTGCAACATTAAGCTCTTCATCGTCAAACCATTTTAAGCCAATCATGGTGTTGCAATTGCGCACTTGTGCAAGCAAACCTTTTGGCGATTTAACTTTATTGTACTCGCGCGTGTAAATGGCAGAGCCATCGCCACCATAACTACTGGCGTGACAGCTAATACAATGTTCGTTAACAAGCGCTTTGCCTGCATTTACGTCGGCTTTTGCAAATAGTTCGTTAGCCTGAGTATTGAAACTGGCAGCTAATAGTGCGCAGAATATCCAATTTTTCAACATATCCAATACTCCTTTACACGGCTTAATTGCTAGCTAGTATACGCCGCTAATTTTGAAATACGAATGCTTGCAGGCGGATGCGAATCATAAAACGCCGAGTGCAGAGGATCTGGCGTTAAAGTTGATGCGTTGTCGCGATATAGTTTAACCAAGGCTTCAACCAAGCGATTTGCATCAGCATGTTTTGCGGCGTAATCATCCGCTTCAAACTCGTTTTTACGAGAGTAGCTGGCCATTAATGGGCGCAATAAAAATAAGAACACAGGAGACACTAATAAAAATAATAGCAGGGCCATATGGTTGCTTATTTCAGTAACGCCCAAGCCACTGTAAAACCAGGCTTGATTCATCAGCCAGCCAAGTAAAGCTAAGCCGATAAAGCTCATCAAAAATAACATCGCAATACGCTTAATCACATGATGATGTTTAAAATGACCAAGTTCATGCGCAAGCACGGCTTCAATTTCTTCAGTATTTAAACGGCTCAATAAAGTATCAAAAAACACCACACGCTTACTGCTGCCAAAGCCTGTAAAGTATGCATTGCCATGACCAGAGCGTGTAGAGCCATCCATTACAAATAAACCTTGCGATTTAAAGCCACATTTTGTGAGTAATGCTTCAATTCTTGTCTTTAGTGTTTCATCCGCTAAAGGAGTGAATTTATTAAATAGCGGCGCAATAAAAGTAGGGTAGACCGCTAGCATGACAATATTAAATAAACTCCATACCACCCACAAATAAAACCACCAGTATTCGCCTGCGCCCTGCATTAACCACAAAGCGGCAAACAAAATGGGGGCGCCCAATGCCAAGCCAACCAAGCTATGTTTAAGCAAATCACTTACAAACATAGATGGTGTCATTTTATTAAAGCCAAAACGCTCATCAATGGTAAAAGTTTTGTAATAATCAAAGGGGATATCAATTAAGCTGCTAACCAGCATGGCTGTACAAATCACCAATGCACCACGAATAATTTCATGGCCAGGTAACAAGTTAAACCAAGTGTTATCAATCAACTGTAAGCCACCGCCTATAGTCAATATTGCCAACAATAAAGCTTGCGCGCTAGCTTCTATTAAAGCCACTTTAGTTTTAGCGGCAGAATAATCAGCTGCTTTCTGATGCGCCTCTAAACTAATAGTGCCAGCAAAAGCCGCTGGCACTGCGCCGCGATGCGCTTGTACATGGTTAATATGACGAGAGCCTAGCCAAACGCGAATAGCCGTTGTGCTGATGAGTAAGAATATGAATATGAAAGTAAGTGTAGATGCCATATGGACTTAATCGCTAAAAACCTGAAAAGTTAAATATAATGATATTGTGAAGCATTTGAGCCTTATACGTTCAACTTAAGTGCAAAAATAGTGTAACAATTCAAACATTTTAATCGTATTTAATGGAAATCATGATGACCGCTTTAAGCAACAATACAGACAATTTAAAATCAAACGACAACTTAATTTGGTTAGACATGGAAATGAGCGGGCTATTGCCTGACAGCGACCGTATTTTAGAACTTGCCGCCGTGGTTACCGACGCCGACTTGAATGTGTTAGGTGAGTCGCCCGTGTTGGTTATCCATCAAGCCGATAGCGTACTAGACGGCATGGATGCTTGGAATAAAGGCACACATGGTCGTAGTGGTTTGATTGAAAAAGTAAAAGCCTCTACTTTAGATGAGCAAGTGGCAACTGAGCAGATGATTGCATTTTTAAAGCAATATGTGCCAGCAGGTAAATCGCCTATGTGTGGCAATTCTATTTGCCAGGACAGGCGCTTTATGGCGCGATATATGCCAGATTTAGAAAGCTTTTTTCATTACCGCAATTTAGATGTGAGCGTATTCAAAGAGCTAGCACGTCGCTGGAAACCAAGTATTTACTCAGGCTTTAAAAAAGCCAGCAAGCATGAGGCGTTAGCGGATATTTATGAATCAATCGATGAGCTTAAATATTATCGTGAGCATTTTATTGTTAAGTAATTCGTTCTAAGTTAACAATAAAAGTACTAGGCAAAAAAAGGGGGCATAACGATTAAGTTATACCCCTAGGGAGGAGAAGTTAGCTTTGGAGAAGCCTAATTACATATAAGCATTAGCTGTGCCAACTTTTCTTCCTAGTCTGCTAATAAAGTTTTTTCATACAAATCTAGATAAGCCTGTGCACTAAAAGACCAACTGACTTCACGGTTCATCCCATTCTTTTGAATTTTTCGCCAATCGGTTTTGCTTTTCCAGGTTTCTAATGCGCGCTGAATGGTGACCAAAAGTGATGCAGAACTGACCGTTTTTAACACAAATCCAGTCGCACTATTATCTTTAAATGTCATGCTGTTCGTGTCGGTGACTGAATCTGCTAACCCGCCTGTAGGCGTTACAATTGGCGGTGTGCCATAGGCTAGTCCATATAACTGATTCAAGCCACATGGCTCAAAACGAGACGGCATGATAAACACATCTGAGCCTGCCATGATGTTGTGAGAAAGGTGCTCGTGATAGCCGATATTCATACTGACTTGATTAGGGAAGCGTTCTGCCAAATCGGTAAAGTTGGCCTCTAATACTTTATCGCCGCTGCCTAAAATAACAAACTGACAACCTTTATTAACAAGTTGCGGCATGATGGAGGGCAGTAAATCCAGCCCTTTTTGATGAGTTAAGCGACTAACTACGCCCAATAAAGGTGCGTCAGCATCAATTTGAAGCCCTAATTGCTGTTGTAGCATTTTTTTAACAGTTGCTTTACCTGCAATACGCTGTTTGTTGTAGTTTTTAGGTAAATGCACATCCGAATCTGGATTCCACTCTTGCGTATCAATGCCATTTAAAATACCTGTTAAATCGTTGCTACGCGTTTGTAAAAGGCCCTGAAAGCCAAACCCAAAGCTTTCTGTTTGAATTTCTTCCGCATAAGTTGGGCTAACCGTGCTTAATTGATCGGCGTAAAAAAGACCCGCTTTTAAGAATGATATTTGCTCATAATACTCAAAGCCATTGATTTGAAAATGAGCGGCTGGTAACTCAAGCCTAGTCAGCCAATTAGCATGAAAGTTACCCTGAAACGCTAAATTGTGAATGCTGAAAATAGACTTAGTTAAGGAGTTATCCAAGAGTTTCATGTAAGCAGGCGTCAGTCCCGTTTGCCAGTCGTTACATTGAATCAAATCAGGTTGCCAATCCGGCAACGGGCTGTTTGCACTGCACAGCAAACTTGCCACACGTGACAGCACACCAAAACGCAAAGCGTTATCTAGCCAGTCTTTGCCGTTTTCATCAGAGTAGGGGCCGCCCGCGCGTTCATACAACGCTGCATTTTTAATTGCAATCACATCTAAGTCGGTATCTGGCATCTTGCCAATCAAAATACTACAAGCTTCGCCAAGCACGTTAATATTGGCAATTGTTTCTATATTTTTGAGTTTGGCTAAAACGGCGCTGTAGCCTGGCATCACCAACTTAATATCAACATTAGATGTGCTTAACTGACTAATTGCTTTGGGGAGAGCACCACTGACATCAGCAAGACCGCCAGTTTTAATAAGAGGGAATGCTTCAGAGGTGGCAAATAAAACGCGCAAAATATTCTCTTCAAATAAATGGATATATTGCCTATTATAGTGGCTAAGTAGATTATTTTAAATTGAAAGAAAAATATGGCGGCAGGGAAATTTGTGGCGTTTCAGTGGTTGGCAGTTGGTGGCGGTGCTGCATTGGGAGCTTGGGCGCGTTGGGGTTTAGGCGTAGCTTTTAACGCTAGCATGTTGCCTTTGGGTACTTTAATTGCCAATTTAAGCGGTGGCTTAATGATGGGTATGGCGTTGGCTTATTTTGTAGCCACACCTCACCATAACGAGTTGCGCTTATTTGTGATGACTGGTTTTTTGGGCGGATTGACAACTTTCTCAGCATTTTCGGCAGAGGCCTTTATTTTTTTACATAAACAACAATATGCCTGGGCGATTGGCCATATTGCCAGCCATGTGATTGGTAGCTTATTGATGACTGCTCTGGGCTTTATGCTAATACAGTATTTTAAACACTAAATTATAGTAAAAAAAAGCCCAGCACTTAGCTGGGCTTTTTTGCATTTATTAATACTAAAATTGCAATTAAATGCGTATTACTTTTGTGTTTCTACCATCACTAAAGGTGCTTCATCTGATTGTGATTCAGCCGTTTTTTTCCAGTTTGGTGCTTTGCGCGGCGCTTTTGGTTTTGCTGGCTCATCTGCTGGCGTTGCCACTTTTGCATCGCCTTTAGTTTCAACTAATTGCAAACCGCCTTGGCTTAAATCAACACCTAAATCAGCAACTTTAGCAGGTTTACGCGCTGGTTTTTTAGCTGCTTTTGGTTTGGCTGGTTTTTCAGCTTCACCTTGCACAGCCGTTTCATCAGCAACTACTTTTTTAGTGCTAACCATTTCAATATTTGCATCAACTGCAATTGGTTTTTGCGCTTTTGGTTTAGCTGGTCTTTGCGCTTTTTCTGCTTTTGTTGGTGCTTCTGCTGCTTTGGTTTCTTTTGCAGGCGTTTCTTTTGCTTCATTAACCGTAACGTTTGGTGCAACTGCTTCTACTTTCACCACAATCGGTGTCGTATCAGTAACCTTATCATTTGGCACAAATGCTGGTGCTGCTGCATTTGGGTCGCGTGGTTCGCGGCCTTCTTCACGATTCACATCACGATTTTTGTTGCGATTACGGCCACCGCGGCTACGGCGACCTGTGCGCTCTGGACGTGGTGTTTGATTCGCATCAGCAACCGCTTCATTTGGCATGCCAACCGCTACAACCGCTGCATCAATCTTTTCAACGACTTCTGCGCGCGATTCAGTCTTGGCCTCAATATTTCTATTATCAGTCCTGTCTTGGCGTTGCGGACGGTCTTGACGCTCTGGCCTAGGCTGTTGTTGCTTTACCTGCTGCTGTTGCGCTTTGTCATTATTAGCCGCATTGCTAGTAACATTATTACGGTCACGATTATTAGCATTACGGTCACGGTTGCGGTTGCGATCACGGTCGCGATTATTATTGCGGTTGCGATCATTATTGTTACGCGCGCCATCTTTAATTTCACGCGTAGAAGCTTCGCTGGCAACTGGCGCTACTTCTGCTTTGCTTGCGCCAGAAAACCATTGTTTGATGCGGCTAAAAATTGACACTTTGGCAACAGGTGCTGCAATTTCTGCTGCTTTTGGCTCTTGTTTTTGCTCAACAAGCGGTGCCGATGTGGCCGTTTTAATGCCCTTAACCAATGCTTCTGGTGCTTTAGGTTTTGCATCTTCGTTCAAGCCACGCTCGTAAGCGGTTTCTGCTGGCATTTCAACCATTTTATAGCTGGCTTGTGAGGTTTCTTCATTCACATCATCTGATTTAATGCGTGTAATGCTGTAATTGGGCGTTTCCATATGTACGTTTGGAATCAACACCACTTCAACACCCATACGTTGCTCAATTTTATGAATATCTGCACGTTTTTCGTTTAACAAAAATGTTGCTGCTTCTACAGGCAATTGCACTTGAATAATCGCGCTATTGTCTTTCATTGCCTCTTCTTGCGTAATGCGCAAAATATGTAGCGCGGTAGATTCAATACCGCGAATGTGGCCTGTACCGTTACATCTTGGGCATACTGCGTGATTTGTTTCACCTAAGCTTGGGCGTAAACGTTGGCGTGAAAGCTCAAGCAAACCAAATCGTGAAATTTTGCCTGTTTGCACGCGCGCACGGTCTGCATGCAAAGCGTCGCGTAACGTATTTTCTACTTCACGTTGATTGCGTTGGCTTTCCATGTCGATAAAGTCGATTACCACCAAGCCGCCAAGGTCACGTAAGCGCAATTGGCGCGCTACTTCTTCTGCGGCTTCTAGGTTGGTGTTGAATGCGGTTTGTTCAATATCTGCACCTTTAATGCTACGGCCAGAGTTAACGTCAACAGAAACTAAAGCTTCAGTGTGGTCAATTACAATCGCGCCACCAGAAGGCAAGCGCACTTCACGTGAAAAAGCCGATTCAATTTGGTGTTCGATTTGGAAGCGTGAGAATAGCGGGATTTCGTCTTGGTACAATTTAACGCGCGCCACATTGCCTGGCATTACGTGGTTCATAAATTGTACGGCTTGCTCATGCACATCTGGTGTATCGATTAAGATTTCACCAATATCGGCACTAAAGTAATCGCGAATTGCGCGAATAACTAAGCTACCTTCTTGATAGATTAAAAACGCGCCAGGTTGAATATGCGATGCTTCTTCAACCGCTGTCCATAACTGGGTTAAGTAGTTTAAATCCCATTGCAATTCTTCTGCATTGCGGCCAATACCAGCCGTGCGTGCAATAATACTCATGCCGTTTGGTACTTCTAATTGCGCCATTACGTCACGTAATTCGTTACGGTCTTCGCCTTCAATACGGCGTGAAACACCGCCACCACGTGGATTGTTTGGCATTAACACTAAATAGCGGCCTGCCAAAGAGATGTAAGTGGTTAAAGCCGCGCCTTTGTTGCCGCGCTCATCTTTATCCACCTGAACGATTAACTCTTGACCTTCTTTAATCACGTCTTGAATACGTGTTTTGCCACCTTCAGATTTTTCTGAATAGTAGCTACGTGAAATTTCTTTAAATGGTAAAAAGCCGTGACGCTCCATGCCGTAATCGACAAAAGCGGCTTCTAAGGATGGTTCTACACGGGTAATAACGCCTTTGTAAATATTACTTTTGCGTTGTTCTTTACCTGCGTGTTCTATGTCTAAATCGACGAGTTTTTGCCCGTCTACGATTGCAACGCGTAACTCTTCCGATTGCGTTGCATTAAATAACATGCGTTTCATTGATTGCTCCCGCGCTCAGAGCAATGCAGACAGTGTTTACTTGGATAAAATTAGCTAAAGTATTGAATTAAAAGGGATGTAGATGTAATGCGCATCATGCATTTATATAGACGAGTCTATATAGTAATGCGCTAAATTAAGCATGTGTAGGCATTGTGGCAGCGTATGGCTGCGGTTATTAACCTAACGCTGATCGCGTTTTTAGTTGCTTGTGTTTCTGTTAAGAAATAATTATCTGCAACAAATGGATTAATATTGAATGCACTTGCATCTTAAAACTTAGTATCTTTAAATTGATGCCAAACGTTTTGTGTTTCGTTTGGCATAAATCCGTTAAAATTCGGTCTTCAGTAACTTTAGTCGCGTTTATATTATTTGTCTGCGGCGGCTAGAGCGCAATTGTTTTATCGCTACTTACAAATATGGCGAGCGGTATTAGCCAAAATATTGTTCATATACTATAAGTTAAAAATAAATATTTTTTAATCGATATACTATATGCTCGTTTGTTGTACAAAAGCTTAATAAGCCTATTAAATTCAACAACATCAGTAGTATAGGCGTAATCCCTTTTTTAAGCAAAAATTAAACATGCAAATAGAGCAAAATAATCCACTTGATAATCAAATGGATAAACAATCGGAAAATCAAATTGGCGCACATGCGGCAGCTAATGTCACCATTGATGAAGCATCAGAAGGCCAGCGCATTGATAATTTTCTAACTAAAATTCTCAAAGGTGTACCCAAAAGCCATGTGTATCGTATTTTACGCAGTGGCGAAGTGCGAGTGAACAAAGGCCGAATTGATGCATCATACAAGTTGTTAATTGGCGATGTAGTGCGCGTGCCGCCGATTCGTGTGGCAGTCAACGATAAAGAAGTGATCAGCAAACCAGCCACGTCGATATTAGAAAGCACGATTATTTTTGAAGATGATGCACTACTGATTATTGACAAGCCTGCTGGTTTTGCGGTGCATGGGGGCAGTGGCGTAAGCCGCGGCGTGATTGAGCAATTACGCATGGAACGACCAAAAGCCAAATTTTTAGAGTTGGTGCATAGGTTAGATAGAGAAACTTCAGGCGTTTTGATGCTGGCAAAAAAACGTGTGGCCTTGGTGGCTTTGCATGAAATGATTCGTAATAATCAAACCGATAAGCGTTATTTAATGATGGTTGCAGGCGAATGGACTGAAAAGAAAAAACGCGTAGCGCTGGATTTGCAGAAATATGTACTGCCCAATGGTGAGCGCCGTGTAAACGTAGTGACGGATAAATCAAAAGATAAATACGATCAAGCGCAACACTCTGAAACGATATTTTATTTAAAACAAACGTTTGCTGGTTTTAGCCTGTTAGAAGCGCAATTAATTACTGGCCGTACGCACCAGTTGCGCGTTCAGTTAGCGCATTTGGGATTTCCAATTGTGGGTGATGATAAATATGGTGATTTTGCTAACAATAAGGCTTTGCAGAAAAAAGGTTTAAAACGCATGTTTTTACATTCAGCTGAAACAAATTTGCGCCATCCTATTTCTGCCGAAAAGTTAAAGCTGGTGGCGCCATTGCCGCAAGAGTTACAAAAATTTATGAATAGTTTGAATAAGTTAGAGAGTTAAGACCAGAAAATGTCAGAGACAAGCAGCGTTAACGTAAGAGATTTTGATTTAATTGTGTGGGATTGGGATGGCACAATTGCTAACTCAACAGGCATGATTACCAATGCCATTGTTAAGGCAGCAGAGCAGGTTGGGTTACCCACGCTAGATCCACTTGCCGCTAGTAATATTATTGGTTTAGGATTAAAAGAGTCAATTTATGCACTTTATGGTGATATTCCAGCCGATAAAGCGCAAGCTTTGGCAGACCAATACAAAGTAAATTACTATGCAGGTGAGAGTGAAATTCCTTTATTTTTGGGTGCGAAAGAAACGATTATTGAGTTGAATCGGCGCGGTTACAAACTTGCTGTGGCAACAGGCAAAGGTAGGCGTGGGCTTAATTTAGCACTTGAGCATTGTGGCTTAGGTAATTATTTTCATGCAACACGCACTGTGGATGAGTGCTTTTCAAAACCGCACCCGCAAATGTTAGATGAGTTAATGGATTTGTTGGTAGCAACGCCAGAACGTACATTGATGATTGGTGATACGAGTTATGATTTACAAATGGCGCAAAACGCAGGCGTAGCATCTATTGGTGTGACATTTGGCGCGCAGACGCAAGATAAGTTACTAAGTTATAATCCATTGAAAATATGTAAACAATTTAGTGACTTAAGCGCTTGGTTGCTTAACACTTAAAACCTATTTAATCAGCATATGCAAAAACATACCATTGTTTTAAATAGCCATGACTTAGTCGAAAAATCGCTAGGTTTGCGTTTTGCGCTACCGCAACTGGGACAATTTGCCACTGGTTTTGTGGTGCGCTACAACGGCAAGGCGCATGCTTATGTAAATAAGTGTGCGCATGTGCCCATTGAGCTGGATTGGAATCAAGGCGAATTTTTTACTGTGAGCAAAGATTATTTAATTTGCGCAACACACGGCGCACACTATGCGCCAGATACTGGATATTGTGTTTTGGGACCATGCAAAGGAAAAAGCTTGCAAGCATTACCAGTTACAGAACAAAATAACCAAATTACGATTTATTTAGATTCAATAAAATAACATTTGTAAGTTTACTTTTAAGAAAGCAATCAGCATGTCAGAAGACAATAATTGGCAACAACAAACAATCGAAAAACTTGCTTTATCAGGTCTGCAAGAACAAAAAGCGGCAAGGCGTTGGAATATCTTTTTTAAATCATTAATGTTTATTTATTTATTTGTTGTACTTTTTTTGGCTTTAGGTTGGTTAGGTAGCACAAAGGCGGGCACTGGCGAGCATACGGCGCTAATTGAGATTGCTGGCGTAATTGAAGCTGGCGGGGATGTAAATGCTGACTCTGTAATTAGCAGCTTGAATGATGCTTACGATAACACAGGCACAAAAGGCATTATTTTACGTATCAACAGCCCTGGTGGCAGCCCAGTACAAGCAGGCATTATTTATGATGAAATTAGACGTCAAAAGAAATTACATCCAACGATTCCAGTATATGCAGTAGTAGAAGATATTTGCGCCTCTGGTGGGTACTACATTGCAGCAGCAGCAGATAAAATTTACGTAGATAAAGCGAGTATTGTTGGCTCGATTGGCGTATTAATGGATGGTTATGGTTTTACTGAAGTGATGCAAAAAGTTGGTGTTGAGCGTCGCCTGTTAACTGCAGGAGAAAACAAAGCCATGTTAGACCCGTTTTCACCAGTCAATCCAAAACATCAACAATTAGCACAAGCCATGCTGAATCAAATTCATGAGCAATTTAAAACAGTGGTGCGCCAAGGTCGTGGTAATCGCTTAGTAGAAGATAACGAAACATTTAGTGGATTATTTTGGAGTGGCGAACAAAGTATTAAAATTGGACTAACAGATGCATTTGGAAGCGCAGATTTTGTAGCGCGTGAAATCATTAAGCAGGAAGAAATTGTCGATTTTACTTACCAAGACACATTGACAGACCGTTTTGCTAAGCGTTTAGGTGCCAGCATGGCAAAAAGCATTGGTATTAGCAAATTAGGCTTAGAGTTACGTTAGTTTTGTAAAAGTTTGAGTAGATTTGCATAGCGCATACTATGCAAATCTAGTCTTTTCAACTATATTCAGCTGGTTTTGTTATTAATGCAGAGATTAATTGAATAATAACGTTAGAAAATCAAGTCCGTTAATTACTGTTAACCGATTTACTGTGGTGTCAAAAAAAATTAAATTAGCTTTAGTAAAGCTCAATTTAATTTTTTTTTCGCTTTTGTTTTCTACAATTGCACTTGCAAATATTCAAGCAAATACTGCTGCCAACACTGATTTTAAGCAAACATTAATTTCTAAACATTTGAATGGTGTTTGGTATTCAGTTTCTACTTACTCTGTCAATTTATCAACAGAGAGTTTTCTTAAAAATCCACTGCAAACTGATCATTTACGCGCGACTACAAATATTAGTCACACAGGTGGGCATTATGTTTATGTCGCAAAAATAAACATTCAACAAGCAGGCAACTATGTGTTGGATTTTAAAAATACCAGCACAATTGCCCAATTTAAACACAGCGTTTATGACCAAAAAAATCAACTAGTTACCAGCCTAGAAGGCGGCATTGAAAATTCTTCACTTAATCCATTTTTTTTAAGACACGGCCGCGAGCTGCGTTTGGATGTTGGGCAATATACGCTGGCTACTGAAATTATTTCCCCTAATTTTTTGGCGATTCCCGAACCGTATATTGATTATCGCGCGCATTATCAACAAGATATTAAATCCAGCAATACCTTAACACTTATGGCTTTGGGTGTATTTTTGGGTTTGGGTATTTACTATGCTGTGCTTGCCGCATACCGTAATCGTTTAGCAGAGGGTATGTATGCCAGCTTTATTTTAGGCAATTTTTTATTTAACAGTGCTACTTTGTTGGTGCTGGCTGATGTATTTGGTGTGCATTCTCTGTACTGGGCAACCATGCCTATTTTGTTTTCAAATATCGCCTATGTTGTTTTTGTGATGGCTTTACTAGAAATTAAGCCTGAAAATAAGAAACATTTGTATTGGGCTGGTATTGTCATTTTTAGCTGCATGTGCATTTTTGTGGGCTTGGCTTTGGTATATGCCAATTGGGCGCTTGAGCTTTCTCGTTATGGCGTTGGTATGTTTTTAATTTATGGATTAACAGCCGCAATTATAGAAGCGAAGAGAAGAAACCCCACTGCAAAACGCTACTTAATAGCAATAAGTATATTTTTTGGGCTAGGCCTAGCAACTATTAGCTTAAGTAAAATAGATAGCCAGTACACGTTTTATATTGAACACATGGGTTTAGTCAGTGTTTCAATTGAAGTGATTTTTCTGGCTTTGGTGCTTTCTTATCAGTTTTCACAGCTACATCGTGATAAAGAACAAGCGTTGGTTGATTTAGAAGTGAGCGTTAAAACAGCTCACTCTGACGCATTAACTGGGCTGCCTAATCGACATGCTTTATCTAAAGATATCATACAGTTACCCATGTATGGCAGCCTTACTTTTATTGATTTAGATGGCCTTAAATTTTATAACGACACGCATGGGCATGAGCGCGGAGATGCTTTGTTGTGTAGTTTTGCCGATTGTTATCAACACAGTTTAGGCGCAGATTTAAAGTTATATCGGCTTGGTGGCGACGAATTTGCTGTGCTTAGCCCCAATGGGGATTTGCCTAAAATTGAGAGCGCTTTAACTGAAGCTTTAAGCGCAATGCGTGTAGTTGGTTTTGAATTTGCGGGCGCTAGTGCGGGCTCTGTATTTGGATATGAGGCTGAAAATGTAGCTAGTTTAATGCGCATGGCTGATGCACGCATGTACGAAAATAAGCGATTAAGAAAATCTAATCAAGAAAGGAGCTTACAAAAAGAATTTAAATTCGGTATTTAATCTCACCCATCAATTGTTCTCATAACATTCAAATAAGGAACATTCATGCCGCTTAAATTTTCACGATCAGCTTTAGTTTTTCCTATACTTATGATGGCAATATTGCCATTAATTGCATCATGGTTTGCCTACCCTCAAACACACCTTCCACCTGGCTTTGCTGTATTTCCTCCTTTATTTGTAGAAAATCCACCCGGATTTAATCTTACTATTTTCGTGTTGTTAGCATTGGCAGAAATTGCCTTTATTGTATTTTTGATATTCCCGCAATGGTTTGGATTTAAAAAGCTAAACACACAGCTTAAACCCACAACTGATTACGCGCCGCTTCCTGCTTGGTTTTGGTTAGGATTAATTGTTACTGTGTTTTTTTTGTGGTTAATGTGGTCACGCGAAACAGTTTTTGGCAGCCTAGTTTATTACGCTTTTACACCACTTTGGTGGGGGTTTATTTTTACGTTAGATGGCGTCAGTTATCGTCTGAATAATGGATATTCGTTATTTGCCAAACGACCTAAAACTTTATTAATAAGTGCAATTGTTTCTTTATTCGGCTGGTTTTTCTTTGAATATTTTGATTATTTTGCACTTGGTAATTGGTATTACCCTAACAGTAATCAAACACCATCCTTAAGCCATGCCACGGTAGTGTGCTTATATTTGATTGCATACACCACGGTTTGGCCTGCTATTTTTGAGTGGTATACCATTTTGAATGCATTTCCTAAATTAGTGGCGCGCTATGCAAAAGGGCCCAAAATTAGCTTATCTGGCAAATGGATGATGTACATTAGTTTTGCGCTGATATTTGCAGTTGTATTTTGGCCATACCCCTTATTTTGGGTGATGTGGGTAGGCACAATGATAGGTTTTGCTGGATTATTAATTTCACTTAATATTTGGACACCTTTTACTGCGCTGGCGCAAGGTAATTGGAGTCCAATGCTATTAATCGCAATTAGCACTATAGTAAATGGATTTTTTTGGGAGCTGTGGAATTATGGTAGCGCAAATCCAGCAAACCCCATTACAAACCCTAACTACTGGAAATACGATATTCCTTATGTGAATGTAATCCATATTTTTGCAGAAATGCCGCTACTGGGTTATTTTGGCTATTTGCCGTTTGGGGTGTTGGCTTGGGTGATATGGATATGGGCTGGCAATGTGTTTGGTTTTAACACCAGATTATTGCAAGATGCCAAAGAGCATTAAAAAAGTCGTCAACTAATGCATCATTTCTGTATGTTAGAAATGATGCAAAGATTTTACCAGCGCCTACTTAGCATGAAATGAAAAAACACACCCTCATTGCGCACTTCTGCATCGTTGCCAAATAGCAGGCTGTCATAAGTGACTTTTTTGGGCAGCAAAAACTCTAAACCACTTGTTAATTTCCATGTTTCATCTAGCTGCCGCGCAAAACCTACGGTTATATGATCTTCTAATATGGCAGCAAGCAGTGGGCTAGAATTCTTTTCTGGCACTGGATTTTTGCCATGATTGTAGCCTGCGTATAGTGTTGTTTTATCATCGTAAGTATAGGCCGCACCTAATGCATAAACTATCTGGTTGTGCCAGTTTTGCTGGCTTACGCTGATGATACTTTGTGGTGCAAGTGCGTTATTAGCATCGGTGGCCGTTGTGGTGACATCATTTATCGCATCCGCCCAATTAATCCAGTTTATTTTAGCTGACAGTAATAAATCTTGATTAGGTTTAAATGCAGCACCAACGGCTATTTCACGCGGCAATGCAAAACCTTTTATACTTAATTCATCGTATTTTACAAAGCCTAATCCTGCGCCTGTAAAGTTAAATTTTGCAGTGCCGCCTGTTAATGGTAATTTGGTTTTCTCAGTGTAGCTAGCACCTAATGTCCACTGATCATTGAGTTTGTATTGCGCACCTAACTTTAAGCCGAATCGAATCGTATCAGCGCCTTTGTTTTTAAAGCCAGCAAAGGCGGGTGGCAACGAGGTATTGTAAAAAAATTCTTGTTCAATGCTGGCATATACCATACTTAAAGATGCGCCTAGTGATAAGCTTTCGGTTACTTGGCAACCAAAGCCAGGCGTTATTTTGGCAATTCCAAATAGCGAATTCATTTCCTCATTACTGCCAAATGGGGTGTTGATGTGCTTGAATACTGCGCCTGCACCACCTTGTGTAAAAAATCCAACGCCTACAGAGCAAGGTAAATTTTCTAATGATTGTGCATAACCGCCACCCGCAAGCAAGGTGTAGCGATTATCAGCATGCTGATCATTGCGTGCATCTTCATGTGAAAGGTCGGTTGTGCGTAGTAAAGACCCAAAACCATCAAAGTCTTTGCCTTTTATTTGCGCTAAGCCAGCGGGGTTTGTGTTGAGTGCGCTGGTATCGCGGGCTACTGCGGTATCAGCACCACCCATTAGCGTTGATTCTGCACCAAAGCCAATTAAATTTATGCCATTTGTGGCAGTTGCAGATGTACTTGTTAAAAATGTAGTGGCTGTTAATGTACAGCTAATGAGTAAACGATAAAGAATAACGCCTTGCCGTACATTAATTTGCATATTGCCACCATATTTTTATATTTATTTTAAATGACGGTGCGCCATTTAAGTTGAAGCATAGTGATTAAGTAATAGATTTTGTGTAATTAATTAAACCATTTGTAGAGCTATCATAATTGCTCACCAATTCAGCGCTGGTTAATTGTGGCAATATTTGCTGAGCAATCTGCTTGCCATATTCCACGCCCCATTGGTCATAACTGTTGATATCCCACAATATGCCTTGCACGAAAATTTTGTGTTCATACAAAGCAATTAATTTACCTAAAGTATTCGGCGTAAGTTTGTCGAACATAATTGAAGTAGTAGGGCGGTTGCCCTCAAACACTTTGTGCGGCAATAGATTTTCTAACGCTTCGCCTTTAAGACCTTGTTTTTCCAGCTCTGCACGGGCCTCTTCTTTGGTTTTACCCAACATTAACGATTGCGTTTGCGCTAAAAAGTTGGCTAATAGAATTTTGTGATGTGCATAACCATGCTTGCCAATTGCATAATGGCTGTGTACAGGCATTAAAAAGTCAGCTGGCACAATTTGCGTACCTTGATGAATCAATTGGTAAAACGCATGCTGGCCATTAGTGCCAGCTTCACCCCAAATAACTGGGCCAGTTTTATACTGCACTCGGCTACCATCACGGCAGATAAATTTGCCGTTACTTTCCATATCGGCTTGTTGCATGTAAGCTGGAAAGCGCGCTAAACCTTGGTCGTAGGGTAAGATTGCATTTGTATCTACATGGAAAAAGTTGTTATACCAAACGCCGATTAATGCCAAAATCACAGGCATATTTTGCTCTAAAGGTGCTGTTTTGAAATGGTTATCCATTTCATGTGCGCCCTCTAACAAGGCCTCAAAATTATCCATGCCTACATACAAGGCAATGCTTAAACCAATGGCAGACCAAAGTGAATAACGGCCACCCACCCAATCCCAAAATGCAAACATATTGGCGGTATCAATGCCAAAATCAGCTACTGCTTTGGCGTTTGTAGATAAAGCTACAAAATGTTTCGCTACATGATTGTTATCTTTTGCTGATTCTAAAAACCATGTACGCGCGCTCATGGCGTTAGTCATGGTTTCTTGGGTGGTAAATGTTTTAGAAGCCACAATAAACAGTGTGGTTTCAGGATTGCATTTTTCTAAAGCACGCATCAAATGCGCGCCATCAATATTCGATACAAAATGAATGTTTAAATCTGGGCTGGCATAAGGTTTTAGTGCATCGCATACCATTACAGGGCCTAAATCAGAGCCGCCAATGCCAATATTTACAATATCGGTAATACGTTTGCCAGTAAAACCTAGCCATGTGCCTTTGCGTACTTTTTCTGAGAATTCACGCATTTGTGCAAGCACAGCGTTAATGTCTGGCATCACGTCTTTGCCATCTACCATTACAGGTGTGTTGCTGCGATTGCGTAGGGCGGTGTGCAATACTGCGCGATTTTCGGTGATATTGATTTTTTCACCAGCAAACATTTTGTCGCGCCACTGCTCAATATTGGCTTCACGCGCCATTTGAAACAGCAAAGGCAAGGTTTCTTCGGTAATACGATGTTTTGAGTAATCGAATAGCAAATCGGCAAATTTTAAGCTGTAATTTTCAAAACGTTTTGGGTCTGCAGCAAACAAATCACGCATGTGTAATGATGCGATTTGTTTTTGATGCGCGCACAATTTTTGCCAAGTAGGGAATTGAGTAAGAGTTGTCATTTATTATTTAAAAACAGTTATTTATTGTATATATTTAATGTTGATTATTAAGCTTAATATCTCATGCTCAATTTAAGCTCTGTGGGTAATGATTAATCCTGCTAATGGTGGCAAAGTAATTAACAAAGATTGCGCGTGGTTCATCCAAGCAATATTTTCCGTTTGCAGGCCAGCGCCATTACCTTGATTGCTACCACCATAATATCCTGCATCACTATTAAATATTTCAGCGTATTGGCCAGCTTTTGGCACACCAATACGGTAATTTTGTCGTAACACAGGCGTAAAATTCAGCACTATTATAGCAAAAGAATTATCTAGGCCGCGCCTAACAAAACTAATAATTGATTGATCAGAATCGTGGCAATCTATCCAATCAAAACCTTGCACTTCAAAATCAAGATTATGCAAACATTCTAAGTGCATATAATGCATATTCAAATCACGCGCTGCGCGCTGAATGCCCATATGCGCTTCGTATTCTAGTAAATGCCAATCTAAACTAGTATTCACATTCCATTCAATACCTTGCGCAATTTCATTACCCATAAAATTGAGTTTTTTGCCTGGGCTGGTCATTTGCAGCGTCATTAATAGGCGCAAATTGGCAAACTTTTGCCATGAATCCCCCGGCATTTTGCCAATTAAAGAGCCTTTGCCGTGCACCACTTCATCATGCGAAAACGGTAGAACAAAATTTTCGCTGTAGGCATAAAGTTGGCCAAAAGTCAGCATGCTGTGATGGTATTTGCGATGCACAGGCTCGTTTTCGATATAGCTCAGCGTATCGTTCATCCAGCCCATATTCCATTTCATGCTAAAGCCTAGGCCGCCTAAATAAATAGGGCGTGATACCCCAGGCCACGCGGTGGATTCTTCTGCAATGGTGAGTGCCCCTGGAAAATCTTGATGCACGATTGTATTGAGTTGTTTTAAGAAATCAATCGCCTCTAGGTTTTCGCGGCCGCCAAATTTATTCGGTACCCATTCACCTGCTTTGCGTGAGTAGTCCAAATAAAGCATAGAGGCCACTGCATCTACGCGCAAGCCATCAATATGGAATTCTTTTAACCAAAAATAGGCGCTGGCAATTAAAAAGTTGCGTACTTCATTGCGGCCATAGTTAAAAATGAGTGTGCCCCAGTCTTGGTGCTCACCAATGCGTGGGTCTTCATGTTCGAAAAGCGCTGTGCCATCAAAACGTGCTAGCGCCCAATCATCTTTGGGGAAATGCCCAGGTACCCAATCTAAAATGACGCCAATATTGGCTTGATGGCAGGCATCTATTAAGAACTTTAAATCGTCTGGCGTACCGAACCGATTAGTAACACCAAAATAACCAGTGGTTTGATAGCCCCATGATTCATTTAAAGGGTGCTCGGTAATAGGCAATAGCTCAATGTGCGTGTAGCCCATATCTGAAATGTAAGGTACTAATTCAGCAGCTAATTCGCGATACGTTAAAGGCAGATTGCCATTTTTGCGGCGCCATGAGCCAACATGCACTTCATAACAGTTAAAAGGGGCATGCAGCCAATCACTTTTTGCGCGCTGGTTTAACCAAGCACTATCTTGCCACTTGTAGTTGCTGTTGGCAGATATTTTGGCTGCTGTGCCCGGGCGTGCTTCAAATTCGCGCGCAAAAGGGTCTGTTTTTGTTAACAATGCCTGGGTTTGGCGATTGCGGATTTCAAACTTATATAAAGTTTCTGCGGATAGATTAGGAATAAATAATTCCCACACACCCGTGCTGCCACGCACGCGCATGGGGTTTACGCGGCCATCCCACTGATTAAAGTGACCAATTACGCTGACACGCTCTGCATTTGGCGCCCATACCGCAAAGCGCACGCCTTGCACACCTTGATGCTCAACCATATGCGCACCAAATGTGTTGTAAGCTTGATTGAGTGAGCCTTCACCAAAAAGGTAGAGTTCATTATCAGTAAGTACAGGATTAAAGCTGTAAGTATCAACAGTTTCTTGCCTATGCTGATTAGCTTCGATTTGAATGACGCAAGGCGATGAAGGTGCTGTTTTGCCACGCCACTCGAATAAACCAGCGGCATGCACACGTTCACAATCTATCCATTTTGTCTTGACTTGTAAGCTGACTTTTTCGGCATAAGGCAAAAAAGTACGGAACACAAATTCAGCACCTTCTTTATGCAATCCTAGGTAAGCAAAAGCATCGTGATGTTTTGCGTCGAGTATAAGATTTAGTTGGTTTTCTGGTGTGATGGCCACAATATTAATTTCTTTAAAATCGATTGAATTACACTGGATTATAACCCTTATCTAAGCCTATAATTAAATTGTGATTATTTAGCACATTAAATGATTATTAAATTAATGTTATTTGCCCAACATGGCTATATCCTAGCCTGCAAGACAATAATGTTTATTCTTTATTGACTAAGTTCAAGGAGGGCAACCATGGCACAAGACGTGAACAGTTCACGATTTATTAGCACAATGACTAAGAATACGGTTGCGCTAATATTAGCTGGCGGGCGCGGTAGCCGTTTAAAAGATTTAACCGATCGACGCGCAAAACCTGCCGTTCCATTTGGCGGTAAATTTCGCATTATCGATTTCCCATTATCTAATTGCATTAACTCAGGTATTCGCCGCGTTGGCGTGATTACGCAATACAAATCGCATAGTTTAATTCGCCACATTCAGCGTGGTTGGAGCTTTTTAAATGGCGAATTTAACGAATATATTGAGCTATTACCCGCATCGCAACAAAACGACACTGAAGAATGGTACAAAGGTACCGCTGATGCGGTGCATCAAAACGTAGACATTTTAAAATCTAGCGATGCGCAATACGTGGTAATTTTGGCAGGCGATCATATTTATAAAATGGATTATGGCCAAATGCTGGCAACCCATGCTAAAAATAACGCCGATATGACAATTGCTTGTTTGAACGTGCCATTAGAAGAAGCCAAAGGTTTTGGCGTGATGGCAGTAGACGATGACGATAAGATTATTGAATTTGCAGAAAAACCCGCCAACCCCAAACATATGCCTGGCGACAAAACACAAGCCTTAGCCAGTATGGGCATTTATGTTTTTAACGCACAATTTTTATATGAGCAGCTAGCCAGAGATGCAGCTGACCCGAACTCTACCAAGGATTTTGGTGGCGATATTATTCCTTACTTAATTAAGCGTGCACGCGTGTACGCGCACCGATTTACAGAAAGCTGCGTAGGCGCCAAAAATGGTTTTTATTACTGGCGCGATGTGGGAACGGTGGATGCTTATTGGGAAGCCAATATGGAATTGACCCGCGTAACGCCTGAATTAAACATGTACGACAATATATGGCCAATTTGGACATACCAAGAGCAAGTGCCGCCTGCTAAATTTGTATTTAACGACGAAGGCAGAACTGGCAAAGCAACCGATTCTATTGTGTCAGGCGGTTGCTTAATTAGCGGCTCATGTGTCACAAGTTCAGTGCTATTTTCTAACGTACGTGTGCACAGTTATTGCGAGATTGAAGGCGCGGTATTGCTACCAAGTGTAGTTGTACATCGTCACGCCAAATTAAAAAATGTGGTTGTGGGTAAAGGTGTAGAGATTCCAGAAGGCATTGAAATTGGATTTGACTTGAAGGCTGACAAGAAACGTTTTTACGTTTCTGAAAAAGGCACTGTATTAGTGACCAAGCAAATGTTACTTAAATTATAAAGATGCAATTTAAACGATGAATCAACCTAAATTATTAATATCACTTTACTGGCACATGCATCAGCCAGATTATCGCGATTCTATATCGGGCGAATATGTGTTGCCTTGGACTTATTTGCACGCGATTAAAGACTATTCTGACATGGCTTATCATTTGGAAATGAATCCAAAAGCCAAAGTCAGCTTTAATTTTGTGCCTATTTTGTTGGATCAATTAGAAGATTACACGCAGCAATTTCAGACAA
>LNFM01000575.1_pt1 | contig 90781 bp, 78 predicted proteins | sample 596031 | NCBI WGS metagenome assembly LNFM01 (sample SAMN04254537, study PRJNA301005) | activated carbon metagenome | isolation source: dual media filters at the Ann Arbor, Michigan drinking water treatment plant | place: USA: Ann Arbor | reverse complement strand
GGGATGGCCTTGGATCGAACAAAGGGATGGTGCGGGAGGACAGAAGGCTCGGGCTCAGCTGGTCAGGTCACCCACTCGGAACAGCGAGGAGGCAGAAATTGTAGTCCGCGTACTGGGCGGCGAATTTGGTTCCGGCATCGCTCTGCGCCGCACAGATGATGGGGATCTTGGCGGTCGGCAGCGGGCTGCACCGGCAGTCGTCCATCTGGAAGAACTGCCCTTTGAGGTCAGACCGGCCCGTCGCCCACAGCTCCTGCATGATGGTGACGTACTCGGCGCAGTACTCGTAGCGCCGTCTGTAGTGCTCCGGACCCGGCCAGAGCCCCATCTGCGAGTACTCCCGCCGCTGCCATCCGGAGACGATGTTCACCCCGAAGCGCCCGTGCGAAATGCTGTCGATGGTCACCGCCATGCGCGCGGTGATCGGTGGCGGCATGGTCAGCACGGCACAAGTCGCAAAGAGCTTGATGCGGCTGGTCTGGCCAGCGATACCGGCCATCAGCGTGAAGGATTCGAGATTGTGGTCCCAGTGCTGCGATGGCCCGCCGAACCCGTGCAGCTTGATCATCGACATCGCGAACTCGAACCCGAACGCCTCGGCCTTCTGCACGATGCCGAGGTTGAGGTCGTAGCTCGGCATGAACTGCGGTGACGTCGTGGAGATGATCCAGCCGTTGTTCCCGATCGGAATGAAAACGCCGAGCTGCATTTCGAATTCTCCAGACCATCACGACTAACCGCGACTTCTCGCAAGCATCGCCGCCGGCAAGGGCGTGCGGGCAACACCGTCGCCGCAGGGCGGTCAGGCCGCTCTCGCGTCGACTGTGGAATGACTGCCGGACCCAGTAAAGCACAACCTGTTCGCCGGCACGACACCGGCTCGCAGGCGGATCTGCCCGCATTCCGAGCAGTTGACGCGCGAGACACACCGCCGATGAGACCCTTCGGCAACACCCGACCGGCGTCGAGTGGGTATACTGATCCCATTGTGGGAAGGCCACGCGTGCCTGAGTGGGATGTCTCGAAGTCATGCAGGACAATTCGGATTCGATGCGGCAGGGCGATGGTCCCGCTCTGCCACCCGGAGATTACGCGGGGGGCCTGGTGAACATCGGCGACGCCTTGCGCGTGCTTTCGTCTCGCGCCCCGTACCCGCGATCTTGGCCCAACGGAAAAATCGACAAGGTTTACTTCAACGTCGATGCCTACTGGCTCGACCATGCCAAATTCGAGGCGAACGGCGGTGGTCGCTCCGCCAGAATGCGCCGCGAAGTCTTCGAGCGCGGCGATTCGGTCGGAGTGCTCCTTTATAATTCTGAAACCGACAAGGTCATCTTCGTGAAGCAGTTCCGGGTCGCGACGCTCGTGACCAAGGGACGCGATACCATGATGGAGCACGCGCCGGGCTGGATCGAGGAGACGATCGCCGGCGAGGTCAAGCCCAAGGACGAGAGCACACAGTGGCGGACACCCGAGGAGGTGGCCATCGCCGAGGTCGAGGAGGAGGCCGGTTACGGCATTACGGAACCCGAGCCTATTGCGTCGTTCTATTCTTCGCCCGGCGGCACGTCCGAGCGGATATTCCTCTATTTCAAGGAGGTGACGAACAAGGATCGCGTGCCACGCGAGGGAGGCGAAAAGACCGAGGACATTCTGGTCGTCGAGCAGTCACCGAAGGATCTCGCCGCACGCCTTCGAGCCCGCCAGATCCACGATCCGAAACTGGTCATTGCGATTTATTTTCTCGCGAGCCGCCTCAACATCGATATTCACAAGCCGACCCCTCTGAGCGCGGGAAAGCACGAGGCGGACTACATTTACCGGGGAAAGATGGACGCAAACCTGGATAAGGGTCAACTCTCGCCGAAAGACCAGACTGCAGCCCAGGTGTCGAAGGTGAAGATCCGCCTGAGGACGGGAGACATTCTCGGCATCAAAGGCGTCGACGTGTGGCTGAACCCCGAAAACAGCTACATGATCATGTCGCGCCTCTTCGACGAAGGCGTGTCCGCTCGCATTCGTTGGGGAGGCGCGGAGAAGACCCCGAGCGGCGCCGTTGCCGTCGACACGATCGGAACCGCGATCCGCGTCGCGATGAAGGACCGGATCGAAGTCAGCGATCGCGAGATCATCGAGACGACGCCGGGTGAACTCCGGAACTTGAATGGTGTCCGTCGCCTGCTTCATCTCCCGGTGGCGCGGCCGGTCATCCACGCGACCGGCACCGAGGTCGTCGACATCGAGCCGTCGCGGATCGGTGCTCTGGTGAAGCGGGCGCTCTTCGACGTGCACAACGGCAACACCTCGATCGAACGGTGTTGGGCCCGATTTCGCGAGCGGCTGCTGGGCAGGCCGGGCGTGTGCCGATCAGTGCTCATCCCGTTGATCGGCGCCGGCGAGGGGCGCGTGGCGCCACAAACGTCGGCCGCCCAGATTCTCCAGGCGATCGAAAGTTTCATGACCGACGTCGAAGGCAATACCGCGATCACCGACATCCATTTGCTCGCATACACGGATCGTGACGTCGAAGCCTACCAGCGCGCACTCAGCGGCGCGTACGTGGCGGCTGGCGCGGAGAAGGACGCCGCCCCGGCCGGGGCCACGAGCGCGTCTTGAGGGAGGAGCGAGCGGTGCGAGATCCCCGACGTGCGTCCGAGATAGCCGTCTACATATCGCACCAGATGTGGCTCTGGTTGAGCCGGACGGCGTACGCGGTCCACGCGTTGCCGCTGGTGATGTCGATCGGTATTGCGGCCACTCTGTCGTCCCTTCCCCAGGCACGCGAGCTTTACCTCGTCTATATTCTCGGAGTGGCCAATCCGGCCCCGGGCATGTTTGCGGGCCATGCCGCGCAACTGGGCTTGGCCCTGACAGTGCTCGCGCTCTTGAGCTTCGCGCTCTACATGCTGAACCGTGCGCTCGGCCTTGTCGGCGTCAACCACGTTTTCAGTGATCACGCCTCGAAGCTCGTCGATCCGGCCCTCGCGAGCCGCGTTCGGGCGGTGGGTCTGATCGCGGCCGCTTTGCCCTGGTTCGGCCTCCTCGCCGGTCTCCACTTTGCTCTGGCTGAAGCCGTTGCAAGCGGCGAAAAGCTCCTCGCCGCCCAGCTCCATTTCGAGTTTGCAGCCGGCCTGGCCGTGGGCCCCGGGGACTTTGGAGCGCTGCACGGTTTCCCTGTCGATCACGAACAATTCGTCAAGAAAATGAAGGCTCTCGGAGCCGCCACTCGATGGTTCGCGATCGGAGCGTTCTCGCCCTACCTCGTCGTGGCCTGGATCGCAGTTGTCGTCGCCGGCTCCATGGCGAGCCAATGGCCCAATGTGGGCAGGCTCATGCGGCGCATCCCGAAGGAACCGGGTCGGGTCATGGGCGACTGCGGTTATGCCCTCGTCGTCGCGCTCGCGTTCGCCAGTCTTTTCGTGCCCCTTGTCGTCACCCGAGTGTTTCCCGCATCGCCCGACGGCGGATCCGCAACGGCGGATCTGGCGTGGGTCGGGGTGCTCACCGGGCAATGGTCCAGTTTGCGATCGCCAGTCCTTGGGCCAGCGTCGGCTGGCACGGCTGTGGCGTTGTGGGGCCTCCATCTGGGACTATTGGCGGTCCTGTTCTACGGCCAGCTGCGTTGGCGCGGTTCGATTATCAGCACGTCTCGCTCTTCGTCCCGCGCACGCATCGCGCTCGCCGTCGCCCTCGTTGCGACAGCCCTCCTGTTCGTTGCGTCTCTCCTGACGGGCTTCATGCACTTCAAGTGGGTGGACATGTCGCGATCGATCGGCCCGCTCGCGATGCTCCTCGTGCTCTGCCTCGCATCACTGTCCCTGGTGGGCATGCTCTGTCTGGCGGCACGCGAAACCAGCCTGCCGGTCGTCCTTGTGCTCGGGCTGGTGGCGCTGGTCGTGATCATGAACAAGCTCGAGCTCGGCCAAGCTCAGACGTGGATCGTCATGGTTGGGCTGCCTGTACTCGTCCTGATCGGCCTTGCCCGGCAGTGGGCGACATTCTGGGTCGTGGTCTTCCTGGTCGTGATTTCTCTGGTTGGAGCGGTTCATGTTGCCGGCGTGTCGTTACCGGCACTCGCTCTGCCCGCCGGGCTGCTGATCGGCCTGCTCTGGTGGCAGAGCTGGCCGGCTCGAAGGCCTGTGCCTGCCGCGTTGCTGCTGACGGCGCTCGGCCTCGCGGCGGCCGGGAGCACGTACCTCGGATGGGCGAATTCGGCTCCCGAGCGCCGAGGCGAGACGCCAGCCCGCACGTCCGGTTCCACCTCTGCGAAGGCCAGCACCAGCGAAAACCGTTTCGATGCCAGGTTCGGGGAATGGCTCGAGGCCCGAATAGACGCTCGCGAAGCCTATGCCCGCGTTTCGGGCTCCAAGCCCTATCCGGTGTTCGTGATCGCGGCCGAGGGCGGCGGCATTTACGCAGCGGCCGCCATCCAGGCGTTCCTCGCCCAGATGCAGGTCAGCTGTCCGAGTTTCGCCCAGCACGTCTTCGCGATCAGCGGTGTTTCTGGCGGCGCCGTGGGGGCCATGGTCTTCCAGGGTGCGTTGGCCAATGCGATGACGTCGTTTGCCATCGAGGGCTGCTTGGCGTCGGGTGCCACGGTCCCGCGGGACTTTGTGGCGAGGACGGCCGCGGTCGTGACGGAGGATCACCTCTCGCCGCTGGCGGGCCTCATCGTCGCGGACGTGCTGGGCACGATGCGTGACCGCGCCGAAGGCCTCGAGATCAGTCTGGCCGCGAGCATGCAGCAGCACCTCCTTCCGCTGGCCGTGAACGCGGCTGCGAGGAAAACGCCGTGGGCCGAACCGTTCGACCGGCATTTCGTCACCGACCGGCCAATGCCCGCACTGGTGTTGAATGCAACCTGGGCACGCGTCGGCAACCGGGTGGTTTTCGCTCCCTTCGATGTGGGAAACCTGAAGTCTTTCACGATCAACTCGTTCCATGAGTTGGCGAAAGACCATCATTGGCTGGATGGTGACACGACGCTCGCCAAGGCGGCGGTCGTGAGTGCGCGGTTCCCCGGTGTCGTCGGCGCCTACGAAGTAAAGAATGCCGAGAACAATCGCTGGTACTTCGTGGACGGCGGTTATGTCGACGCTTCCGGCGCCCTCACCGCACTGGACATCTACAACGGCCTTCTGGACTTCCGGGAGAAGCGCCGCAAGACGAAGTTGGACGACGACTTTGATCCGCGCCTCATCCTGTTGACCAGCTCGCAATCGGTCGACGCCGATGCGGTGACGAAAGGCGCGCAACTGAAGGACCTCGCCGCGCCCGTGGAAGCGCTGTTCGCAATCCGTCAGCTGTTGTCCCGGATCGCGGTGAGAGAGACGGTCCTCAAGCTGGACGGCCAGACGGCTCGCGATGGCGATACCGAAAAGGACGGCGTCGAACTGCGGGGCCGGGCGCAACTTGGACTGACTGCAGGCTGGAACGTCGCCGTTGTCGAACTCGATCACGACCAGATCAAGCTTCCCCTGGGCTGGAAGATGTCGCACTTCACCTACGACATGATCCGCCAGCAGCTGGGACACGCCGAGTTGTGCGACAGAGCGAAAGCCGAGGCCTTCGCGCGCCGGGCCTCGATCCAGCGCACCACGGCCACCGACCCGCCGCCGCCACCCGCACTCGAAATCGCAAAGACGATCCGCGCCAACAGCTGCGTAATGTTCGCCGTTGAGGAATTGCTGAAGGGCCGCCAGGCGCACGATCCCCGTTGAGCGAGCCTCCGCCATGGCGTCGTTTCAGGCACGCGTGCCGTACGTTCGGCCTCTCCGGTATCTTGCGCGGCCATCGCAGGCCCGTGTACCGTCGCGGAGCGATCCTCCTGTCGATCGGGGTAAGCCGATGTTTTCCGATGAACGAAGCCGTCGCGTCGTGTTCGTCTCTCACTGCATTCTGAATTCGAACACCAGGGCGGACGGACATGCCGGCGTAGCCGGCGTCAACCGGCGGGTGCTGGAACTGCTGATGCAATTGAACATCGGCGTCGCGCAGATGCCGTGCCCCGAGTTGATGTGCCTCGGCCTCGACAGGGGCGACGTCAAGGGCGGAGAGCGCCCGGTCCTGCTCGAGAACACCCGGATCCGCGCCGGGATGAAATCCAATCGCTCCGCCGAGGTGATGGACGCCATGATCGCGCAGGTCGTTGCGCAGGTCGAACAGTACGTCGAGCACGGCTTCAGCGTGCTTGGCATCATCGGCATCAATCGATCGCCGAGCTGTGGCGTCGATACGACGACCGTCGGCAACGAGGAAGTCAAAGGCGAAGGCGTATTCATCGAGCGTCTGCGCACCTCGCTCGAGGCGAAGGGCTTCTATCTCAATCTCGCAGGCACCAAGGTCTCGCAGATCGACGAGGCCCTCCGGTCCATCCGCGCCATGGTCGAGAAATCGGAAGCGACCTATGCCAAGGCGGCGGGCCGGGCACTCAGCTCCGAATTCCGCGACGCCTGAGGGCCGTCTCCGGAGCCGCATCCGCGCAGTTCAGTTCCGGCGAGCGGGCTCGGAGATGGCCCAAGCCGGTCTGAGCGCCGTCGCGACGCAACGGCGCGCGACCGGAGCGGAATGAGCGCACGCAGGCTCGACGACGACCGCCACGCTGCCGGCAGGCCCCGCAGGGACTGAGCCCGACGCACGGCACGGCCGCAACGTCGCTCTGACCCTGCCGACAGGAGGACATCGAGCGCCGTTTGGTCTGGGTCCGACGATCAACGTCACGTCTGACCATGCGAGCAGGATCTCGAATGCATGAGACTGGTCCGACCCGAGTTCGGCGCAACCGCTCATACCCGAGCCCTGGATAGCGAAGGGCCGTAGACGACAACGAAGCCACCGAAGCCCAGCACCCAAGCGGCGGCCGAAATGCCGAGGAGAATGTCTGGCCAGAGGCCGAAAGCAACGCCGATCCGTGTCAGCGCCGCAACCGCGACCGCACAAAAGAGCACCGTTGTCTTTGAGGTCGCCACCAATGGCTGTCCTGTATGCCCGAGACTGGCGCGGGTCATGACTGCCAGCGTCATCAACCCAATCGCGCCGACAGTCCAGGCGTGAACTGCGCCCGATGCAGCCATGAGTGACGGCGAAAACACCGATAGCGCGACGAGGCCGAAGCCGATCGGTACGAAGCTGAAAGCTATGTGCAGGACCAGAACCAGAGGCTCTGCTGTCGTTCTGTGGCCCGACCAGCGCGCAAGGCGCCAGCCGGTGGCTGCCATGGCGCCGAGCGCCAGTGCGGCCGTTACGGGGAGGTTCGGCCGCGACACCCAGCTGGCGAGCGCGGCAATAGTGACCAGCGTCGCCGCCACATCGAAGCGGCCAAAGGGCTCCGGCATGGCGGGAGAAGAGCGCTTTGCCAGCCAATTGCGCGTAAAGCTCGGCACGATCCGGCCACCGATCAGGTTGATGAGCAGGATCGTGCCGGCGATCCCGATACGAACACCGTAGTTTCCAGCGGTTCCACTGTAAGCCTCGACGTGAGACACCGCATTGCCGACGGCCAGAAGAGTGATGACGGCGAGGACTTTGAGATTGCGCGTGTTGCCGGCCGCTATGATCTCGCGCGCGATGACCGCGCCGAGCGCGACGAGAAAGGCGACATCGATCACCGCCGTGATGAGCGGACCGATCTGGGCCGACACCAGGAGCGCGATGCGCCCGCACACCCAGAGACCGAACAGCAGCGCCAGACGGACCCCGACCACGGGCAGACGTCCCGTCCAGTTCGGAACGGCCGTGAGCAGGAAGCCCGCAACGACCGCCGGCACGAGGCCGTAGATCATTTCATGCGTGTGCCAGGCGACGGGCGTGAATGTCGAGGGCAATGATATCGACCCGCCGAGCGCCAGAATGAATACGACGACCGCCGTCGCCGACCAGGCAGCGCCTAGCAGGAAGAAGGGACGAAACCCGTAGCTGAAAAGCAATGGCCCATCGTAGGCGCGGATTTGCTGCGCGCTGGTTGCCATCAGGTGCCTCGCATCTGGGTGTTGACACCGTTTGCCGTGTCATGGCTCATTCTGGCTGGCCCGCAGCCGCGCGCACATGCCACCCGGCATCTGCTGCTGGTAGAACTTCGGCAACATACAGGCCTATGGTCGCGAGAGCCGTGGCTTCATCCTCGGGCCGAAGCGACTCGGCCGCGACTTCGAATGCATGGTCGCCGGCGAACAGCCGCCAGCTCTCGATGTTGCGCCAAGGCACGGCGATCAGCACGGGAATGCCAAACTCCAGCGCATCGGCCACGAGTGAGCGAAATCCACCACCTTCGGCTTCGGTCTTACCGAACTTGTTGATGACGAGGACATCCGGGCGACCCTGGATCGCCGTCATGGTCGAAACGATCGACTGTGCCAACGCATCCGCATCGAGTCGACAACCACGCGCGAGCGGCCCCCGATCCTCGGAGATCTTCAACCGGTCTCCTGTTGCGAGGCACTCGAGGACCATATCGCATTTCACGCGGCCTTCCGGTGGTGGCTCGTCGCGCTGGATGAACCCGGCGCAGCGCGCACCGGCTGCCGAGAGCGCGGCGGCGAGGCGCCGCAGGACGTCAGCAGCGCGCTCGCCGTCCGTGTAGGTGATGGCGAGGATACGTCTGTCGGCAGTCGCATCGGGCATGGGGAAACCTCTTAGCGATTGGGCCGGAAGGCCTGGCAATGAGCCGGATCAGTTTCGAGGCGCGGGCCGCCGATGAGGTCGATGCAGTAGGGCACGGCCGCGAAGACGGCATCGAGGCACGTCTTGATCGACGTCGGTTTGCCGGGGAGATTGATGATCAGGCTCGTACCCCTGATGCCAGCCGTCTGCCGCGACAGAATGGCGGTCGGCACCTCGCGCAGGCTCACCGCGCGCATCGCTTCGCCGAAGCCCGGCATCAGGCGCGAACAGACCTCCGGCATGATGTCGGGTGTCACGTCGCGCGGCGCCGGACCGGTCCCCCCGGTCGTCAGGATGAGCGGACATCCGTCCACGTCGGCCAGATGCACGACTGCCGCCGCCACGAGATCCCGTTCATCGCGCACGATCGTCTTGATCGGCCGCCAAGGGGTCGTGAGCGCGCGTTCGAGATAGTGGATGATCGCCGGTCCGCCGAGGTCTTCGTATTCGCCAGCGGCCGCGCGATCCGAACTGACGACGATGCCGACCGGGATGATGGCCGCCATTTCAGCATTCCTCCGTGCAGGCATGGCCGTGCATCTCCGTGGGGAGGGGGCAGGCCAATCCTTCCATCGCTTCCGGCCCGAAAGCGGCGAAGGCATCGATCGCCTGACGCCGCATGGCACTGATCGGCTCTGTTGGATTGCGAACGCGCTCATCGATGGAGGGGAGCGCGTCGCGCTCCTCGACCGAGGAAAGATGCGGCCCGAGATCGCGCAGCAAGCCGTCGCGGATGGCATAGATCCAGCCGTGGAGATTGAGTGTCTGCCCGCGGCTCCATGCGTTCTCGACGATGGGTGTCGCCGCGATCCGGCGCACCTGCATCTCGATGTTGAGTTCGCACATGCGGTCGAGCCGCTCCTGCTCATCGGCGATGGCATCGAAAAGCGCGCGATGCTTGCGATAATACATCGTCAGCGGCTGCAGCCAGTGATCGAGCATCGCGCCGCGATCCGCGGTCAATGAGCGAGCGACGCCACCGCATCCATAGTGCCCGCAGACGATGATGTGCTCGACCTGCAGGTAGTCGACAGCGAACTCGAGCACCGACAGAATATTGAGATCGCTGGTGTGGACGATATTGGCGATGTTCCGGTGCACGAACACCTCGCCGGGATCGAGGCCGAGGACGTCGTTGGCCGTGACCCTGCTGTCGGAACAGCCGATCCACAGATAGTTCGGCCGTTGCTGCTCCGCCATGCGCCGGAAGAATTCGGGATCGTCCCGCCGCTTGCCGACGGCCCAGATGACGTTCTGGTCGAGGAGATGATCGAGCGTCCGGGACATCAGGTGGGAACTCCGCGTCTGGCCTTCATCGAATGAGAGAGCGCATCGAGGTCTTTCGGCGAGAGCCGCTTTCGCGCCATGACCATGACGATGCCGTTCTCTATGGCGAGATGCCGCTGCTCGGTGCGGACATATTGAGTAGCCAGCTTGGCCGCGGGAGGTCCGAGCGCCACCCGCTCGCCACTGGTGTTGATGCACAGCGCCGCCGCGAGCTTCTTTGCTGATGCCTCGCCGCGCCCATGATCGTGCGAAAGCTGCGCGAGCAGCGGCTCGAGCCCATCCTCGGCGTGAGCCCGCGCCCGGAGCAGCGGGAACAGATCCTCGTCCTCGTCGCGGTGGTGCAGCGGGAGATCGTGCTGCATGGCATCCGCAATCTGTTCCGCGACGCATCCCGGGATGTCCTGCCCGGCAGCAAGCATTCGCAAGGCACGGCAAATGCGGCGCTGCCGGAAATGGTCCTCGCAGATGTACTCGATCGGGTCGGCCAGAAGTCTCAGCGGCGGCGCCATGATCTCTTCCCGGGTGACAGGCCGGAACGGCGCTGAGAATTCGCGTCTGGCTCGGGCCATGACATCAGCCTCCGACGATGCTGGTCGCCTCGCATGAACAGCTGTGCGCTTCGGGTGCCGGTGCCGCATCGCGTGCGATCGCCCACCGCGCTATGTAGAGCATCGCGGCCTGCCCTGGATCCGGCGCCCGCTCCATGGCCGCGACGAGAGCCAGCCAGGACTCGTCGCCGGCCATCGACGCAAATTGACCGGCGCTGGCTGCGAGATACTCGCCGGGCTGCTCGCCGTACCGCTCCGCTGCTGCCACCACTTGGCTGTAGACCACGAGATCGCCGAGAGCCTCGAGTGCGTCGGCCGTGCTCTGCTCGGTCTCGAGCCGAGCAAACAGAACGCCGAGATCCATGGAGCGCTCCTATCGAACCAGAGGGGATGGACTTGCTTCGAGGTCGATGCCGGCAATCGTCGCGCGCCCCGCCAGCATCGCGATGTATTGCTTGATGGCAGCATTCTGTGAGCGTTCGATCAGCCAGCCCGAGATCGCCTCCCGCACCAGCTCAAAGGGAAGCGCCTGCCCCTCGCACTTGTGATCGACGAAGACGACATGGGCGCCGTAGCGCGTTTCGATCGGCGCTTCCGCCACCTCGCCGACGGGCGCGTCGGCGAGCCCCGCCTCGAACTCGGGTACGGTCTGCCCGCGCGAGATCTGCCCCAGCGCGCCGCCTTGAGCCTTCGATGAACAGGCCGAGTGAGCGGCCGCCAGCTGCGAGAAGCAGCCAGGATCGGTCTTGACCATCGCGATGATCGCCTCGGCTTGCTGGCGCGCCTCGGCCCGCGCCGTCGGATCAGCAGGCGGTGCGGCCAGCAGGATGTGCCGGACGCCGTAGAGGTCCGACGAGCGGAACGCCTGCCGCCGTTGCTCGTAAACGCGCAGGCATGTCTCCTCGTCCGGTTCGGGAGTGACGACTTCCTGCTCGATGAGTTGCCGAACGACCGCCTCCTCGTCTGTTTCGCGACGCCCCTCCGCGTCCACTTGCGGGGTCGGAGTGATGTCGAGGCGTTTCGCCTCCTGCAGCAGCAACTCGCGAATGGCGAGGGCGCGGGCCGCCGCTTGCCACGCCTCGATCGGCTTCGTGGCCGGGTGGTGTTGGGTCTCCCGCGCGATCTCTGCGCGCGGGATCACGACACCATTGACTGAGACCGGCTTGGAGCGCGTCAGCTCCGGGCGTTGAGCAGAGGCCGCAGGCGGCGCAACACGTGATGTGTCGAGAACCGTGGTCATGAGCCGTTACTCCGAAGCTGGTTTGTAGGCGCTGCCCGAGGCATGACCGCCGAGCGGTCTCCGCGTACGCACGACCTGATATCCGCGCCGCGTCACGAACTTGACGGGGGCCGACCAGATGTGGACGAGGCGCGAGAACGGGAAGAGCAGGAAGATGGTCATGCCCAGCACCAGATGGACCAGGTACGGCCAGTCGAGCCCCTGCAGGGTCCTCGCGTCGACCGGCTGGACGGTCACGATCCCCTGGGCCCAGTGCGACAGCTGGATCATGACCGAGCCGTCGGTGTGCCCGAGTGAGAAGGGCACCGTGATCAGACCCAGCACCAACTGCACCCACAGGATGATGAGGATCGACAGATCCATGTATGTCGAGGTCTGGCGGATCCGCGCGTCGGTCAGCCGACGATGCAGCAGTAGCGTCAGTCCGACGAAGCAGACCGTACCGGCAATACCACCCGCCACGATGGCGATCAGCTGCTTCTGCTCCGGCGTGATGAACAGCGAATAGACCGCTTTGGGCGTAAGCAGGCCGACGGCATGCCCAAAGAACAAGAAGATGATCCCGAAGTGGAAGAGATTCGAGCCCCAGAACAGCTGGCGCTTGCGCAGTAATTGGCTGGAGCTGGCTTTCCACGTGTACTGCTCGCGATCGTAGCGGATCAGGCTCCCGAACACGAACGCGGAGATGCACACGTAGGGATACCAGACGAACAGGATATGAAAGAGCGTGTCTTGCATGGCGCATGCTCCTCAGGTGCGAGGCGTTGCGGATGTGGAGATGACGGTCGCGGGCCCCTTGCGATGCGCATTCTCGAGACCTGGAGCGGGGCGCCGCCCCTGCCGGATCTTCGCCGCGAGACCGTCGACGCCGCACTGGGCTGCCGCCCCGGGACCGAAGGTGACTTCCTCTTCTTCCCAGGCTGCATCTAGGGCTTCGAGGTCGTCTGGCTCGGGGTCCGGTTCCGCTCTCAGCGCCGCGAGTTGCGCCGAGTCGAGCTTCACCTTCGCCAGTGCCACGAGCGCGGCAAAGGCTGCTTCGTAGGGAGAGCCACGTTTCGCAAGGCGCTCACGAAGTGCCGCCAGCACATGGCCCGGCTGTCCGACGAGCTCGAGTGCCTCAGCCGCGGGGCGCGTCGCGGCGAACTCGAGAAACATCGGCAGGAAGTCGGGCAACTCGGATGCGGTGGTCTCGTAACCCGCATCCGCATAGACGCCCATCAGGTCGACCATGGCCTGGCCGCGGTCACGGCTTTCGCCATGCACGTGCTCGAAGAGATGGAGCGACAGGGACCGCGTGCGGTCGAAGAGCAGCACGTAGCGCTCCTGCGCATCCAGGAGATCGCGCTGCGCGATGTCGTCGACCAGCTCGATCACGCCCTGGAGCTGCGAGCGAGGCAGGATTGCCTCGCTCCGAAGGACCGCAGTGAGTTCGCGCGCTGCGGCTTGCAGTTCCGGGGTCGGATAGGTCAGGAGCGCGGAAAGAACCTTGAGCGTTTTCATCAGTAGGCTCCCATGCGCGGCTTGTCGTTCTTCACCTTGACGCCACCGAAGAGGTTCGTCCGCTTGTCGCTCGGCAGGCAGCCGTCGCCGAACGAGAAGCCGCATTCGCCTCTGAGTTCGTAGGCGTCCTGCGTCACTTCACGGTGCGATGTCGGGATCACGAAGCGGTCCTCGTAATTGGCGATCGCCATCACGTGGTACATCTGCTCGATCTGCAGTGCGTTCAGCCCGACGCGCTTCGCAACGGCTTCGTCGATGACGCCGTCGACGGTCTTGGCCCGCATGTAGGCCCGCATGGCCAGCATCCGCTCGAGGGCCAGCGCCACGGGCGCCTCTTCGCCGGCAGTCAGCATGTTGGCGAGGTAGCGGAGCGGAATGCGCAGCGACCGCACATCCGGCATGCCGCCGTCCGTGCCCATCTTGCCGGCCTCGGCAGCTGCCGTGATCGGCGAGAGCGGCGGCACGTACCAGACCATCGGCAGCGTCCGGTATTCGGGATGGAGCGGGAAGGCGACCTTCCATTCCATCGCCATTTTCCAGACGGGCGAACGCTTCGCGGATTCGAGCCACGCATCGGGGATGCCGTCCCGTCGCGCCTGCTCGATCACCTTCGGATCGTTCGGATCGAGGAAGATCGAGAGCTGTGCCTCGTAGAGCTTGCTCTCGTCCTTGACGCTCGCGGCGGCTTCGATGCGGTCCGCGTCATAGAGCACGACGCCGAGATATCGGATGCGACCGACGCACGTCTCGGAGCAGACGGTCGGCTGGCCTGCCTCGATCCGCGGATAGCAGAGAATGCACTTCTCGCTCTTTCCGCTCGACCAGTTGAAGTAGATCTTCTTGTAGGGGCAGCCTGAAACGCACATGCGCCAGCCCCGGCACTTGTCCTGGTCGATCAGGACGATGCCGTCTTCTTCGCGCTTGTAGATCGCGCCCGACGGACACGACGCGACGCACGCCGGGTTGAGGCAGTGCTCGCACAGCCGCGGCAGATACATCATGAACGTGTTTTCGAACTGCCCGTAGATCTCTTTCTCGATGCCGTCGAAATTCTTGTCGGCTGATCGCTTGGCAAACTCGCCGCCGAGAATTTCCTCCCAGTTCGGACCCCATTCGATTTTCTCCATGCGCTCGCCGGTGATCAGCGAGCGCGGGCGGGCTGTGGGGAAAGCCTGGCTCTCCGGCGCCTTCTGCAGGTGGTCGTAGTCGAACGTGAAAGGCTCGTAATAATCATCGATCTCGGGGAGATCGGGATTGGCGAAGATCTTCGAGAGAATGCGCCACTTGCCACCGATGCGCGGCTCGATCTTTCCGTTGGCCTTCCGGCGCCAGCCACCCTTCCAGCGGTCCTGGTTTTCCCAGTCCTTTGGATAGCCGATGCCCGGCTTCGTCTCCACGTTGTTGAACCAGGCGTATTCCATACCTTCGCGATTGGTCCAGACGTTCTTGCAGGTCACCGAGCACGTATGGCAGCCGATGCACTTGTCGAGGTTTAGAACCATCGCGATCTGAGCGCGGATTTTCATGTCGTTGATCCCCTGATCACTCGGCGGCTTCTGGTTTGTTGTGACGTGCGGCAGGCTCCTGCTTCCCCTTGAAGGGCCGCTCCAGCCAATCCACCTTCCTGAGTTTCCGAATGACGACGAACTCGTCGCGGTTGGTGCCGATCGTGCCGTAGTAGTTGAAGCCGTAGGCGAGCTGCGCATAACCACCGATCATGTGGGTCGGCTTCAGAACCGCGCGCGTGACCGAGTTATGAATGCCGCCCCGTTGCCCCGTCATTTCGGAGCCCGGCACGTTCACGATCTTCTCCTGGGCGTGATACATGAAGAGCGTACCGTCCTTCATGCGCTGCGAGACCACCGCGCGGGCGACAAGCGCGCCGTTGGCGTTGTAGGCCTCGACCCAGTCGTTATCGACGATGCCCACTTTCCTGGCGTCGGTCTCGGAGAGCCACACGATGGGCCCGCCGCGCGACAGCGTGAGCATCAGCAGGTTGTCGGTGTAGGTGGAGTGGATGCCCCACTTCTGGTGCGGCGTGATGAAGTTGAGGACGATCTCTTTCTCGCCGTTGGGCTTCAGTCCCTGCACGCCCTTGATCGCCTTCAGATCGATCGGCGGGCGATAGACACAGAACCCTTCGCCGAAGGCCCGCATCCACAGGTGGTCCTGATACAGCTGCTGGCGGCCCGACAGCGTCCGCCACGGAATGAGTTCGTGCACGTTCGTGTAGCCGGCGTTGTAGCAAACCTTCTCGCTTTCGAGGCCGGACCACGTCGGAGCCGAGATGATCTTTCTCGGCTGTGCGACGACGTCGCGAAAGCGGATCTTCTCGTCCTCCTTCACCGCTGCCAGATGCACGTGGTCACGCCCGGTGGTCTTCGAGAGGGCGGCCCACGCCTTCACGGCGACCTCGCCATTGGTCTCGGGCGCGAGCATCAGGAGCATTTCGGCCGCATCGATGTCGGTGTCGATGCGGGCCATGCCCTTGGTCGGGCCCTCCTCGGTGACCACGCCGTTCAGATGCTTGAGCGCATCGACCTCGTGCTCCGTCTTCCAGGCGATGCCCTTGATCCCGTTCCCGACCTTCTCCATGAGCGGGCCGAGCGCGGTGAACCGCTTATAGAGATTGGGGTAGTCGCGCTCGACGACGGTGACGGCCGGCATCGTCTTGCCGGGAATGGGCTCGCACGCGCCTGTCTTCCAGTCCTTCGGCTCGAAGGCTTGCGCGAGCTCGGCCGGTGCATCGTGCATGATCGGTGTCAGCACGACGTCCTTCTCGACTCCGAGCACTTCCGGTGCCACGCGCGAGAACGCCTTGGCGATCGCCTTGTAGATTTCCCAATCCGACTTGGCCTCCCAGACGGGGTCCACCGCGTTCGTCAGCGGATGGATGAAGGGATGCATGTCCGAGGTGTTGAGATCGTTCTTTTCGTACCAGGTCGCCGTCGGGAGCACGATGTCCGAGTAGACGCATGTCGTCGACATGCGGAAATCGAGCGTCACGAGGAGGTCGAGCTTGCCCCGCGGAGCCTCGTCGTGCCAGCGGACCTCCGTCGGCTTGGCGCGGCCTTCCTCGCCGAGATCCTTGCCGAGCACGCCATGCGACGTCCCGAGCAGGTGCTTCAGGAAGTATTCGTGGCCCTTGCCCGATGAGCCGAGGAGGTTCGATCGCCAGACGAACAGGTTGCGCGGATAGTTCCGCGGCGCGTCCGGATCCTCCCAGGCGAATTCGAGATCGCCGGATTTGAGCGACTTGGCGACGTAGGCCGGCGCTTCCATGCCGGCCGCAGCCGCCTTGCCAGCGATTTCGAGCGAGTTCTGCGTCAGCGTCGGATAGGCCGGGAGCCAGCCCATGCGGATCGAGCGCATGTTGTAGTCGATGATCGTCCCGTCCCAAGGCCCGGGAGGCGCGGTCGGAGAAAGGATCTCCTTCACGTCGAGCGTCTCGTAGCGCCACTGGTTCGAGTGCAGGTAGAAGAACGAGGTCGAGTTCTGCTGGCGCGACGGCCGCGACCAATCGAGACCAAACGCGAGCGGCGCCCAGCCGGCTTGCGGACGCAGCTTCTCCTGCCCCACGTAGTGCGACCAGCCGCCGCCCGATTGCCCGACGCAGCCACACATGACCAGCATGTTGATCACGCCGCGGTAGTTCATGTCGGCGTGGTACCAGTGGTTCATTGCGGCCCCGATGATGACCATCGAGCGGCCCTTGGTCTTCTCGGCGTTGGTGGCGAACTCGCGGGCCACCTGCACGATCTTGTCCCGCGTGACGCCCGTGATCTTCTCCGCCCAGGCCGGCGTGTAGGGCGTGTCATCGTCGAAGGAGGCCGCGACATTGCCGCCGCCGAAGCCGCGATCGACGCCGTAGTTCGCGAGGAAGAGATCGTGCACGGTCGCGACGATCGCCTCGCCGTCGGCGAGCTTGAGCCGCTTCACCGGAACGCGGCGCTCGAGGACGCTCGCGTGATTCGTGTGTGTGAAATGCTCGTGCGCGATGTTGCCGAAATAGGGGAACGCGACCTCGGCGAACTCGTCCTTCACGTCCGCGAGCGACAGCCGGAGCTTCGTCGGATTGCCGCCCGACTCCTTCTCCTCGATGTTCCACTTGCCCTGTTCGCCCCAGCGGAAGCCGATCGATCCGTTCGGCACGACGATCTTGCCGGAGACCTCGTCGAGCCCGACCGTCTTCCATTCCGCGTTGTTCGTCTCGCCGAGAGAAGCGTCGAAGTCGGACGCGCGCAGCAGGCGATCCGGCACCAGCTTGCCGTTCTGGGAGACCAGCCGCACCAGCAACGGCATGTCGGTGTACTGGCGCACATAGTCACGGAAATATGGGACCTCCCGCTTTACGTGATACTCGGTGAGGATGACGTGACCCATGGCCATCGCCAGCGCGGCGTCCGTGCCCTGCTTCACGCTGAGCCAGATGTCGCCGAACTTCGCCGCCTCCGAGTAGTCGGGGCAGATCACGGCGGACTTCGCTCCGCGATAGCGTGCCTCGGTATAGAAATGCGCGTCGGGCGTCCGCGTCTGCGGCACGTTCGAGCCCCACAGGATGATGAAGCCGGCGTTGTACCAGTCGGCGGATTCAGGCACGTCCGTCTGCTCACCCCACGTCTGCGGGCTCGACGGCGGCAGATCGCAGTACCAGTCGTAAAATGACATGCAGACGCCGCCGAGCAGCGACAGATAGCGCGACCCAGCTGCATAGGAGACCATGGACATTGCGGGGATCGGCGAGAAGCCGATCACCCTGTCGGGACCATAGGTCTTGGCCGTGTAGGCATTGGCGGCGCCGATGATCTCGGTCACCTCGTCCCAGGTCGCGCGCACGAAGCCGCCATGACCACGAACCTGGATGTAGTCGTTCCGCTTCTCCGGGTTCTCGACGATCGATTTCCACGCCGCCACCGGCGCCAGCGTCTTCCTCGCCTCGCGCCAGTGCCGGACCAGCCGCGAGCGGATCAGCGGGTACTTCACGCGATTACCGGAGTAGAGATACCAGCTGTAGCTGGCGCCCCGCGAACATCCGCGCGGCTCGTGGTTCGGGAGATCCGGGCGGGTCCGCGGGTAGTCGGTCTGTTGCGTCTCCCAGGTGACGATGCCGCCCTTCACATAGATCTTCCACGAGCACGATCCCGTGCAGTTGGCGCCATGCGTCGAGCGGACGACCTTGTCGTGCTGCCAGCGCTGGCGATAGCCGTCCTCCCACTGGCGGTCCTCGTTCGTGGCGATGCCGTGGCCGTTCGAGAACGCTTCTTTGGTTGATCTGAAGTATTTCAGGCGATCGATGAAATGGCTCATGTGCGTGCCTCGATGGTGCTGATGTCCAAACTATTCGGCTGGGCTGGTCGCGTTTGACGGTGTCGATGGCCCGCCCCGTTCGATGTCGAACAGCAGGCCGCCGCGCCGCGTGTAGAACCACCACGTGATGGCGATGCAGCTCACGTAGAAGGCGAGGAAGCTGTAGAGCGCGAGCTCCGCTCCCCCGGTCGCCGCGATCGAACTGCCGAAGCTCTTCGGGATGAAGAAGGCGCCGTAGGCCGCGACCGCGGAGGTGAAGCCGATGATCGCCGCGGCTTCCTTGTCGGATTGGCGGACGCGCTCGGCAGGCGACAGGCCCGGCTCCAGTCGCGCGACCTCTTTCCGCATGATCGCCGGGATCATCTGGAACGTGGAGGCGTTGCCGATGCCGGTCGCCGCGAACAGGAACAGGAAGCTCGCGAAGAAGATCGTGAAGGATTGCGGGCTTCCCTTGAGGCCGATGGCATAGAGGATGCCGACCACGCCAAAGCTCATCGCGATGAAGACCCACAGCGTGATGCGGCCGCCACCGAAGCGATCGCAGGCCTTGCCGGCTGCGGCCCGCGACAAGGCGCCGACCAACGGCCCGAGGAACGCATACTGGAGCGCGTTGATCTCCGGGTAGAGCACCTTCGAGAGCAGCGGGAAGGCTGCCGAGAACCCGATGAACGAGCCGAATGTGCCCGTGTAGAGCCAGCACATCACCCAGTTGTGGAAGCGGGTGAAGATGATCGACTGATCGGCGAAGCTGGCCTTCATCGTTGCGATGTCGTCCATGCCGAACCAGGCGGCGAAGGCGGACGCGACGATGAACGGCACGAACACGTAGCCTGCGTTCTGAAGCCAGAGCGTGGTGGTGACAGAGCCGATGGTAGCCGTCTGCGGCGCACCGCCCAGCCAACCGAATACGCCGGCGGCGATCACGAGCGGGACGACGAACTGCACGACGCTGACGCCGAGATTACCGAGACCGGCGTTGATGGCGAGCGCGTTGCCCTTCTCGGCCTTCGGGAAGAAGAACGAGATGTTGGCCATCGAGGACGCGAAGTTTCCGCCGCCGAAGCCGCAGAGCAGCGCGAGCGCCAGGAACACCCAGTAGGGCGTGTCCGGGTTCTGGACGGCCCAGCCCATGCCGATGGCCGGAATGAGCAGCGACCAGGTCGCGAGCGTGGTCCACAGCCGACCGCCGAAGATGGCCGGCATGAAGCTGTAGAAGATGCGGAGCGTGGCGCCGGACAATCCCGGCAATGCGGCCAGCCAGAAGAGCTGGTCGTTGCTGAACGCGAAGCCGACGCTCGGCAGTTTGGCGACGACCACCGACCACACCATCCACACGGCGAACGAGAGCAGCAGGCAGGGAACCGAGATCCAGAGGTTCCGGCGCGCGATGGCTCGGCCCTTGCTGTCCCAGAAGTCGCGATCCTCCGGCCGCCAGTCCTGGAGCGGGCCGGAGGCCGCGAGCGCGCCCTCCGTTCCCGGTCCGTGGATCGGCTGCATTTCGGGGAGCTGCGGCAAGCGGCTGGCCGGAATACCTTCCGCCGCGGCGGCGGCCTCCATCTGCTGGATCGCGAAGTGCATCCAGACGAGCGACACGGCCACGATCAGGAACAGCAGCCAGAAGCAGCTCTGCCAGACGCCGGTGAGGTCGTTGAGCGCACCGAACGCGATGGGCAGAATGAACCCGCCAAGGCCACCGACGAGACCGACGATGCCGCCGACGGCACCGACCCGATCCGGGTAGTAGACGGGGATGTGCTTGTAGACCGCGGCCTTGCCGAGGCTCATGAAGAAGCCCAGCACGAATGCCGTCACCACGAAGCCGACGAGGCCCATCCGGGTAGAGAACTCGACCGGCCCGCGGATGCCTTCGATGACGTATTGCGTCGGCGGATAGGACAGGATGAATGTGCACACGACCGAGACGATGAACGTCCAGTACATGATCGTACGCGCGCCGTACTTGTCCGAAAGATGGCCGCCATAAGCCCGGAAGATCGAGGCGGGAATGGAGTACATGGCGCCGATCATGCCGGCCGTGGTGATGTCGAGGCCGTAGACGCCGATGAGGTAGCGCGGCAGCCACAGGGCGAGCGCCACGAACGCACCGAAAACGAAGAAGTAGTAGAGCGAGAACCGCCAGACCTGCACGTTCCTCAACGGCTCGAGCATGGCCGAGAGCGGCTCCGGCTTCTCCCCGCTCGCGCGCCGACGGGCCAGATCCGGATCATCTTTCGTGAACAGGAAGAAGAGGAGCCCCGTGATCGCCAGGACGGCGGCCCAGACCAGCGCCACCGTTTTCCACCCGTAGGCGATCATGATGACGGGAGCCGCGAACTTCGTGACGGCAGCACCGACGTTGCCGGCGCCGAAAATGCCGAGGGCCGTGCCCTGCTTCTCCTTCGGGAACCACTTCGCGACATAGGCCACGCCGACCGAGAACGAGCCGCCGGCAATGCCGACGCCGAGCGCCGCGAGGAGGAATGTCGGGTAGCTGTTGGCGAAGACGAGCAGCGCCGTCATGACCGAGGCCGAAAGCATCGTCAGCGTATAGACGACGCGCCCGCCGTACTGGTCGGCCCAGATGCCGAGCATGAGGCGGATCAGCGAGCCGGTCAGGATCGGCGTGCCGACGAGCAGTCCGAATTCGGTATCCGAAAGGCCCAGATCCTTTTTGATCTGGATGCCGATGATCGCAAAGATCGTCCAAACGGCGAAGCAGACAGTGAAAGCGAAAGTGGAGAGCCACAGGGCTCTGCTTTGGTCGGATGTGCTTGGCGTAGCCGCTGGCATGAACGCCCCCTGTTTTGATGCGACCCACGCGGGGTCGAAGGGACGCTCGTGCGATGAGCCATGAGGCGGCTTGATGCACGTCAAGAACGGCAGCAGGAGCGCCATTTTCAAGGCGAGCGATGGCACGCATCAGCTTGTGCACCGACGCCGATCAAGTCATCGACTATGTCTTGCGCAAGTCATTCATTGACAATAATCAAGAAGAAGGTTGTCTCGGTCGCGGGGCTTGGAAGTCGGGAGCTGATCGGATGCGAACAGCGGAAATCGAGGAGATGCGTGGGCTGCGCATTTTCCAGGACGTCGATGAGCGACGGGTCGATGCCATGCTCAAGACCTCTTTCCTGCAGCGGTTTCCGGCCGGTGTGGAGCTCGTGCGCGAAGGCGAGATGGCCGACTTCCTGCATGTCGTCGTCGAGGGCAATGTCGAGGTGTTCTCCGCCTATCGGGACAGGGAGACGACCGTGTCGGTCCTGGGACCTGGCAGGTGCTTCATCATGGCGGCCGTCGTCCTCGATCGCGTCTACCTCAAGTCGGTCCGGTCGCTGACACCGGCAAGAATCCTCCTGATTCCGGCCGATGCCGTTCGCCGCCACTTCGCCGAGGACGCCGCCTTCGCGCGCGGCCTCGCGTGCGACCTGGCGGAAGCCTATCGGATGGTCGTCAAGGAACTGAAGAACCAGAAGCTCCGCTCCGGCCTCGAGCGCCTCGCCAACTGGCTGCTCGCCTACCGCGCAGAGCACGGCGACATCAACCGCATCGAGCTGCCGTTCGAAAAGAAGGTGCTGGCATCCCGCCTCGGAATGGCACCCGAAGTGCTGTCGCGCTCGTTTGCAGCTCTTGCGCCCTATAAGGTTCGCGTCACCGGTCGCGTCATCGAACTTCGCGACATCGAGGCTCTGACCACGCTCGCGCGCCCCGCGCCGACCATCGATGATCCTTCGACATGACTTCTGCTTGACGTCAGCTGGTCATCTGAAAGCCGACACGTAGGCTTCGGAGCACATTGTCACTTCCCGGCCCGTCGCGTCACGCACCGTGCGGTCGGTTTCGGCGTATTGCGTCTGCGGAGATGGAGCCGTCGTGTCGAAGATTCCCGCTGCCAGTTTCCGGTGAAGTCCGCAGAGGGGCGGTTCGCGACCGCTCGTCGACGTCGATACTGGGACGCTTCGCCGGATGCGACCGAGTTCGGCCTCGTCTGCATCTCTTCAGGGGTCAAAGCGCTGTACTCGCGTTCAAGACCGCCGCGACGGTCGCTCTCGCGGACCTCGACGCGATACGACCGCATCAAGTTGGATTAGGGTCGCGCTTAAGTTTCTTCCTGCGCACAGGCGGGGCAGCGGTGACGACGACACCGCGATCTCGGGGCGAGAAAGTCCGCAGCTTCGGCGATGCGCGCTCGGCCACAGAGGGCGCTGGGTAAGGCCTATCGCCGCTCCTGCCGCCCCTCCGAACACCCCATGCTCGCCTCCTCTAGATAGAGAACGACCGGATGCCTTCAACCGCTATTTGGCCCCTGCGCACGCCGAGGCGGTCGGCGTGCGGGGGAAACGACGCGAGAACCTGGATCGCAGCCGCATGATCGTGGCGGAAGCATTGGCACTAGATTGGCACTGCAAACCAATCGGCCAACTAAGCGTGATCTAAGTTCTTGATTTTAGTGGCGCGCCGGGAAGGATTCGAACCCACGACCTTCTGATCCGTAGTCAGACGCTCTATCCAGCTGAGCTACCGGCGCCAAACCTGCCGGGCGGCAGGCTCTGCTGCGGGAACGCGAACGTCCCGCTGCAAGGAGGCCTCTAATAGTCCCTCCCCCGGCGCATTGCAAGGCATATTGGCACCGCCTTCTGCTCGCCCGCCCATCAGGCGACGCCGACGAGCCCGGCGTGGCGAGGCGCAGCTTCGACACCGCCGCCGAGGCCGCGGTCCGCGCCTGAAGGAAGCCTTTGGCCCATAGCCCCGCCGCTGTCGAACGGCATCGAGCGAATCACCGTGTGAGATCGATGTCCGGCTCTCAGGGGCTGCCTTCGCGCAGCGGCCCGAACGGATCACGACGCGCCTTCTTGGGCGGCGGCGCAGCACTTGCTTTCGGCAGCGGCGCCCTATCGACAGGCGTGGGAGCCGACTGGAGCTCGGGCAGCGTCCCGGGCGGTGTGACGGCCGTACCGGCCGACAGCGGCGTCGTCGTGCCCGTAGCCGCCGCGGGCGCGACGGGAATCGTCGTGGCGGTGGGTGGGCCGGTCTGAATTTGTGGCTCGCGGGCAGCGGCTGCCTGGGCGGCCGCCTCCCGCCGGGCCTGCTCTTGCGCCTCGGCCTCGCGAGCGCGGCGTTCCGTATCTTGCCGCGCCCGCTCCTCGTCGAGCTTGCGCAGGCGCTCGAGTTCGATGACCTCGCGCTCGACCTTGCGCACCGTCACCTCGCGTTCGAGCGCATCGAGATCGATACGCGCCGCGGCCGCGCCGACACTCGCAAGCTCGCCCGACCAGTCGACCGTCACGGCTGGCAATTCGGGCTTCTCGGGCAGGTCGGGAGCCTTGGGCGTATTGCGGGGCTCGATGCGCCATTGGGCATCGAACGTCAGCTTGTCGAGGTCCGCGCTGGCGCGCCCGGTGAGACGCCCTGTTCCCGTATTCACCACCCATGACGCAGGTTTCACGGTCCCATCGGCGACGATCACGGGCAGCTTGGTCGAACCGAGCGTCGTGCCCGAGCCCACGAGCGCCAGTGTGAGCTGCTGCCGAAGCGTCCCCTCGGGGAGTTCGCCGCGATGGGCGAAGATGGCGTTCGCTGCTGCGTTGATGGCCTCGGGGCTCCAGCGTGCGAGACGCACCTGCGACAGCGCCACCTCGCCCGTGCCGGCGAGACCGACGATCAGGCCACGTGGCGAGAGCGCCACACTCTGCATCTTGAGCGACAGCGCGCCCGTGCCGCTCACGACCGCTCGGCCGGCGTCCGCGCCGACGAGCTTGTCGAGCTGCACACCCGCGAGGGTTCCCTCGACGGCGAGGCGTGCTCCCGCCGGTGCCTTGTCGAGCGCGATGACACCCGCGACGAGACCGCCGAGCGCCTTCGCATCGCCGACGCGAACGTCGAGGCCACCCGGGCGCGCGCTGACGTCGAGCCGGGCATCCCGCGCCTCGAGCCCGGGCGACAGCGCAAGCTGCGCGACTTCGACCCGGAGACGGCTGCCGACGAAGCCGTCGGCAAGGGCAAGATCGAGTGCGCCTTCACTCCAGACCGAAGGTCTGTCGTCCCCGCCACGGCTCAGCCGCCCGCCGGTCGACAGCGCCGCAAGGAAACCCGGAACACTGGCGCGCCCGAGCTTGAGGTCGCCGCTCACGCGACGGGCTCCATCGTTGCCTTCGATGACGATGCTGCCCGCGACGGGACTGCCGAGGAACACCAGCGAATCGGTCGAGAGTTGCACGCGGCCGCCCTTTCGCGCGACCTTGACACGCCCGGACACCGCTCCGGAAAGCGCAAGTTTCGGGGGCAATCCGAACAGCGGAAGCGTCCGCTCGATGGCCTTGCTCTCCGCGGCGATCTCTCCCTCGAGCCCGACAGCGCCCGTGTCGTCGATCGTGAGTTGACCCGTGTAGGCGCTCTCGAGCCCGCCGCCGTCGAGCGCGACGAGCGCGACGAGCCCGTCTCGGGGGCGGCCGACGGCGCGGATGGTCGCCGTCATCTGCCCGGTTTGCGCCGCGCCCTCGGGCTCGGTGCTCGTCGCGCCGGCGAGCTTGGCGACGAGCCGTGCCACCTTGGGACCGGTGAGCGTGGCCGCGACGTCGGCATTGCGGTCCTGCCAACGCGGGGCGCTCGCCCCCAGCCTGACCGTGCCTGCGAGCCGCGACCCGGCAACGACACCGTCGAAGCCGAATTCCCGTGTCCCCGGCCCCTTTTCGCCGACCCCGAAACGACCGGCGATCCGGAGGCCGGTGACGGCGCGCCATTCCTCTTCCGGCAGCACCGCAACAGGGAGACCGAGCGATAGCGCCAGGGCCTTCGCTCCCTCCGCTGACGTCGCCGCGACGAGGCCGGCAATGGCACCCTTGGCGTCCGGCAGCGTCACCGATGCGACGTCACCCCGCACGTCGATCTCGTAGCCCGCGTCGGAGACGAGACGGAGCCGTGGCACGCTGAGATTGCCGCCCGTGATGGCAAGGTCGACATGCGCATCGCGGTAGGCGACCGGGCCGGCCAGCACCTTTCCGAACCGGAGCTTCATGACGATGTCGGACTTCTGGAGGACACCACCTTTGCCGTCGGCCCCGCCGGCGACGGCCCGGGCCACGGCCTGAAGGGGTGGCAGTCCATCCTCGACGAACGGCGTTGCGTCGAGCTCCGAGCCGTCCAGATCGATTTCGACCACATGCCGCCCTGTCGTCGCCCAGCGACCCCGTCCGGTCATGGTGTTGCGCCCGACCTGCAGGGCGAGACCTTCGGCGGCGACCTCGGTCTTGCCGAGAACGACGTCGCCGGACGCAGCGAACGGCCCATCCCGCGCGGGAAGCTTGAAGGTCCGGTCTCGAGAGGCCCACGCTGCGAACCGGGCGAGGCTCGCGCCCCTGAGGTCGAGCCGGCCCGTGTAACGGAAATCGGCGGCGTCACCCTCGAAGGCGCCCGAGGCGGAGAACCGCGCGCCACCCGGCAGTCCGGCGGCGAGGCGGCGGATCGCGAGCCGGCCCCCCGCTTGCTCGAGTTCGGCCGAAAGGCCGCTGACCACATCCCCGCCGAGCGTGGCCTGCTCGAGCGTCACGCCGGCCACGGTTCGCCCGTCCGTCGCGAGCACGCGCGAGATGCCGAGTGCGAGGCCTTGCGCGAGTTCCACGGGCCCCGCGCCGAGACCGGCCCCCGCGATGCGGTCGAGATCGAGCCATTGCGAGGCGAGTTCGACATTCACTTCGGTCGCACCGACCCACGAGACTTTTGCCGAGCCCGTGGCGAGCTGCGGTCGCCCGTCCTGCTCGAACGACAACGCGAGATCGCGGAGCGTGAAGCCGGTGGTGTCCCCTTTGAGGGCGGCCCGTACGTCGAACTCGCCGGAGCCGCTCTTGGCGTCCGGCGCCGCGCCTGTCGTGGCTCCCGTCGCCTTGGCGACGAGAGCGGCCGGCAGCGGCAGACGGGCATGCAGGTCCCCCTCGATGGCCACGGCCCCGAGCACGTCGCGAGCCAACCCGTCGAGGCTGTAGCTGACGCCGGACGAGGGATCGCGCACCGTTCCCTTGAACCGCACGCTGCGATCTTCGGCCGGCTTGGCGGTCGAGAGGCGGATCTCCCGGTTGGCGGCTCCGATCGCGTAGGTGGCGGCGAGGCGATAAGGGCCCTCCAGCGCCTGCGCAGAGAACTCGCCGGAGACGGACTTGAACTCGGTCTTGGGCGATCCGTCGGCACCCACGATGGCGAGCATCCCGTCGGTGATCCGGACGGCGTTGAAGGCCATGCGTGCCGGTGTGAACGTGCTGCGCACGGGCGGCTCTGCAAGGCTCGACCAGTTGCCGCCGCCCTTGCCGTCCAGCACCAGCGTCACGACGGGTCGGCGCACCTCGATGTCGCTGGCGTCGAGCGCTCCGGAGAGGAGGCCGCCGACCGACAGCCACACGGTGAAATCATCAGCGGCAAAGAGCGGCCGCCCGATACCGCCGGTCGTGTCTGCAACCCGAACCTTCTCGATCCGCACGTAGGGCGTCGGGAGGAGCCGGAGATTGATGGCTCCGCCGACCCGCACTTCGCGTCCGAGCAGGCGTGTCGCCTCTTCCTCGAAGACGCCGCGATACTTGTTCCAGTCGACCATCGCAGGGACGGCGAACATCAGCGCGAGCAGGCCGACAAGCAGGCCCCCGATGGCGAGTAGTAGCCGGTTCATTCCGCGTCGATGCCTCACGGCCGCACGGGATCAGGAGATCCCGTGTTCCTTGCCCCATGCCCCGCCGACGGCGGGGTGTCCCTGAGCACGCGGTTATGCCATAGGCACGGCCGTTTTTGGACCGTCATTTTGGTCGCCGGAGCCGTCGCACGCCGTTATTCGACAGCTTTCAGGGTCTTGCGGGCCGCGGCTCAGGAACATGTGAATGGTGACCCTGCCGGGCCACCGTCGCCGCGTTCGAAACGGGCCTCAGACGACCGGGCAGAGGCCCCCGTCGACATTGAGGGCGGTGCCATTGATGTAGGACCCCGCATCGGAGGCGAGGAACAACGCCGCGTTGGCGAACTCCTGCGCCGTGCCGAGGCGCCCCATCGGGAGCGTCTTGCCCATGTCGGCGTAGTAGGCTTCGAGCGTCTGGTTCTTGCCCTCGCTGCTGTGCCGGCGCACCCACTGATCGCTCTCGATGCGCCCGACGAGGAGCGCGTTCACCAGCACGTTGTGCTTCGCGCCTTCTCCCGCGAGGACCTTGGTGAGTGCCATGCCCGCCGCCCGCGTGACCGCAGTGGGCGCGCCTTCGGCTGGCGGAGCCTTGGCGCCGGTGTTCAGGATGTTGATGATGCGCCCGAACCGCTTCGCCTTCATGTCCGGCAGTGCGAGGCGTGCGAGGCGGATGGCGGCGAAGAGCTTGAGGTCGAGGTCGAACTGCCAGAGCTCGTCCGTGATGCTCTCGAACGGTCCGCGCTGCGAGGTGCCCGCGTTGTTGACGACGACGTCGACGCCGCCGAGACCCGCAACCGCTTCCTTGTAGGCGCGCTCGCAGTCCGCGGCCGTCGCGACGTCGGCCGAGATGGCAATTGCTTTCGGGGCGCCAGCCGCGGCGATGCGCACGCGCGCCGCCTCAAGCACGTCCGGCCGGCGGGCGACGATGGCGACGCTGGCGCCGGCGCGCGCGAATGTTTCGCCGATGGCGAGGCCGATGCCGAGGCTGCCGCCGGTGATGAGGGCCCTGCGGCCGTGCATGGTGAACTGCATGACGTGGTCGTCCTTCTGTCGCTGCGAGTTGCTGGAGGTCGGAAGTGCTGTGGCGTCGGATCTATGTTTCCGCGCCGCCATTGACCTGGATGATCTGGCCGTTGATGAAGCCGCCGTCGTCGGATGCGAGCAGCGCCACGACGGCTGCGACCTCGTCGGGCGTGCCGAGCCGCCCGAGCGGCACGCGCGCCTTCATCGGCGAGATGTGTGCGGCCTGCACCGCGTCCTGCGCTTCGCCCATGATCGGGCCGGGCGACACGATGTTGGTGGTGATTCCCTTCGGCCCGAACTCCTTGGCGAGCGCCTTGGTGAGGCCCCACGCAGCGTGCTTCGAGGCCGAGACGTGCGCCCGCCCGTTGTAGCCGTGGATCGCGTTCATCCCCGCGAAATTGATGATGCGGCCCCAGCCCTTGCCGATCATGCCGGGGAGCGCGAGCCGGCTCAGCCAGAACGCGGCGTCGAAGTTGACCGCGATGGCATAGCGCCAGTCGTCTTCCGAGATCTCCAGAAAGCCGCCGTCGCGCCGGATCGCGGCGTTATTGACGAGAATGTCGATCGTTCCGAATTTCGCCAGCGCCTCGCTGGCGAGGCGGTGCGCGTCCTCGCGCTTGCCGACGTCGGCCATGACCGCAATCGCCTCGACGCCGAGCGCGCGCGCTTCCGCGACGACCTTGTCCGCCGCGCCCCGATCGCTCGAGCCGTTGACGACCACATTGCATCCCGCGCGCGCGAGATGCAGCACCGCGGCCCGTCCGATGTTCTTGTTCGATCCGGTGACGAGGGCCGTACGCCGAGCTGAGGGCATTGTCGTTCCTGATTGCTGAAGGAGGCCTGGATGGAAAGAGGCCCGATCCTAGTCGCGTCTTCGGCGTCGGAGCAACGGATTGGCAGAAAGGCCGCCGTCGGCCTAGGCTTGGGGACGCGACAGACCGGAGGCTCCATGCTGAAAGATCCCCCACTGCTCACCGTCAATCGGCACTGGGCACGCCCGTCGCCGGAAGCCGTCCTGAAGCTGAAGGGCGCCCAGACCGGGCAGATCACCGATGCTCGGGATGGTCGCGGGGCCTTCTCGGCCGACATCAAGCCGTTGGATGCCGACTGTTGCCTGATGATCGGCACGGCGATCACGTGTGAAACAGGCCCGAACGACAATCTCGCCATTCTCGCAGCCCTGGCCCTGGCCCAGCCGGGAGACGTGCTCGTCGCCGCGTCCGAAGGTTTCTCGAACTCGGCCGTATTCGGCGACAACACGGCGATGATGGCGCGGCACAAGGGAGTGGCCGGCGTCGTCGTCGACGGCATGATGCGCGATCTCGCCGGCCTGTTGCCGGTCGGTATCCCGCTCTTCTGCCGCGGCATCACGCCGAATTCGTGCGTCAGGAGCGGTCCCGGGCGGGTGGGTTTCCCGGTTGTTGCCGGCGGCGTCCGCGTCGCGTCTGGCGACGTCGTCATTGGTGACCGCGACGGCGTTGTGATCGTGCCCCGGGAGGACCTCGAAAATCTGTTGCCTCGGGTCGCCGACATCGTCCGCGCGGAAGCGGAGATGCAGTCCAGGATTCGCGACGGCTTCACCAACCTCGGCGGGATCGAGGAGCTTTTGAAGTCGCCTAAGGTGCGCTACGTCGAGTGAACCTTGAGGGCTATTTGTTCCCGCGCCGGATACGCACGCAACAAGGAAAAATGCACATGCTCTTCCCCGAACACTTCCTCGCCGTCCGCGCCAGCGTGAAGCCGGACCGCGATGCCGACTTCAACCGCTGGTACAACGCCGAGCATACGCCGGACGCCGTGCGGGCCTTTCCCGGCTGCATCGGCGGCGCGCGCTACAAGGTGCAACTGGGCGACGGCTCGCATCAGTACGTGGCGCTCTACGCCTTCCCCTCGGCGGAGGTGATGGACAAGGCCCTGAACGGCCCCGAAGTGAAGAAGCTGATCGCCACGTACGATGCCGACGTCGGTGCGTTCTCGACCCGCGACCGGACGACGTACTCGAAGATCTTCGAATTCATGGCACCGTAACGCGGAGACGTTAATTCACCCGAGAGCCGCGGGGCCCATGTAGATCCGCCGGCATCCACAAGCGACGCGCGAGGGACACAGGTGGCGATCGAGACCCCGACCGGGCAGCCAGACGCGAGGTCTTCGCCGGCTGAGGTGTTCCGTGTGTTCCTGCGCCTCGGGCTCACGTCGTTCGGCGGGCCGGTGGCCCACATCGGCTATTTCCGCGAAGAGTTCGTTGCGCGCCGCAAATGGCTCGACGAGCGGGCCTACGCTGACCTCGTCGCGCTCTGCCAGTTTCTGCCCGGCCCGGCGAGCAGTCAGGTGGGCATGGCCGTGGGACTGTCGCGGGCCGGCTATCTCGGAGCCCTCGCCGCCTGGACCGGCTTCACCCTGCCGTCGGCCATCGCGCTCGTGCTGTTAGCGTATGGCGTTGCGGCGATCGGTGGTGTCGCCGGCAGCCCGTGGCTGCAGGGACTGAAAATCGCGGCCGTCGCGGTGGTGGCGCAGGCCGTCCTCGGCATGATGCGAACGCTGACGCCGGACAGGGAGCGCGCGACGCTCGCCGTCGCCGCTGCCATCCTCGCGATTGCGGTGCCGACCGCCTGGGGACAAGTCGGCGCCATCGTGCTCGGGGGCGTCGTCGGCCGTCTCTGGCTTCGGACCGGATCGCCAGTGTCCGATGGCATCGCCCTGCCGCTGACCGTCGGACGGGCGGCGGGCGCCGTGTGGCTGGCACTCTTCTTCGCGCTCCTCGTCGCGCTGCCCATTCTCGCGGCCAAGACCCAGAGCCTTCCCCTCGATCTGATCGACGCCTTCTATCGCTCGGGCGCTCTCGTGTTCGGCGGCGGCCACGTCGTCCTGCCTCTGCTGCAGGCGGAGGTCGTGCCGCCCGGCTGGGTCGCCAACTCGGAGTTTCTGGCCGGCTACGGCGCCGCGCAGGCCGTGCCGGGTCCCTTGTTCACGTTTGCCGCCTATCTCGGCGGCGTCATCGGCGGCTGGCCGATCGCGGCGCTCTGTCTGGTTGCCGTCTTCGTGCCGTCGTTCCTTCTCGTCGCCGGCGCGCTGCCGTTCTGGGAGGACCTCCGCCGCCGCACGTGGGCACAGTCGATGCTGCTCGGCATCAATGCGGCTGTCGTCGGTCTGCTGCTCGCGGCGCTCTACAACCCGGTCTGGACATCCGGCATCACGAGCGCAAAGGACTTCGCGTTGGCGATGGCGGCGTTCCTCGCGCTTTACATGTGGAACGTCACGCCGTGGCTCGTGGTGCTGCTGTGTGCCATCGTGGCGGGCGGGTTCGCAGTGCTGCCGACCGGCATCTTGTGACGTCGTAGGATCGGCAGTCTGAACGGGCACGGAGATCGACGGATGAAAGTGACTGCTCTGGAGACGATCCGCTCGGCCGAGCACCCGAACCTCCTCTGGGTCGAGGTGCTGACGGACGAGGGCCTGACCGGCCTCGGCGAGACGTTCTACGGCCCGGCGGCCGCGGAAGGGCACATCCACGGCACCATTGCGCCGTACCTTATCGGCAAGGACCCGTTGAACATCGAGGCGCATCAGGCGCATCTCACGGGCTACATCGGGTTCGCCGGCGCCTCGGCCGAGATGCGGGGCCGGTCCGCGGTCGATATCGCGCTGTGGGATATTGCGGGGCAGGCGAGGGGACTGCCTCTCTGCGACCTGCTCGGCGGCCGGGTCCGCGAGAAGATCAAGGTCTACAACACCTGCGCCGGCTTCTCCTACGTGCAGGACAAGGCGACGCAGGGGACCTCCAATTTCGGCCTCGCGAGCCGCAAGGGGCAATACGAGGATCTCGACGCCTTCCTGCACCGCGCCGACGAACTCGCCCACTCGCTCCTGGAGATGGGCATCGACGCCATGAAGATCTGGCCGCTCGACTACGCGGCCGAGGCAACCCAGGGCTATTGGATCGGACCCGCAGACCTGAAACGCGGCCTCGAGCCGTTCGAGAAGATCAGGAAGGCCGTCGGCGACCGGATGGACGTCGCCTACGAACTTCACTCCCTGTGGAGCCGCCCCCAGGCCATCAGGATCGCCCAGGCGCTCGAGCCCTTTGGCCCGATGTGGGTCGAGGACCCGGTCTTCATGGACCACATGCAGTCGATCGGCGAGGTGGCGCGGGCGACGCGGTCCCCGATCGCGGTCGGCGAGACGCGCGGCGGCCGCGCCGATTTCCGCTACCTTCTGGAACTGCAGGCGCTTTCGATGGTCATCATGGACGTCGCGTGGTGCGGCGGCGTCTCCGAGGCGAAGAAGATCGCCACCATGGCCGAGACCTATCAGACGCCCGTCGCCTTCCACGACTGCACCGGCCCCGTGGCCCTGACGGTCTCGACCCATCTCGCGCTCAACGTTCGAAATTGCTGGGTGCAGGAGATCGTGCGCGCCTTCTACTACGGCTGGTACGAGAGTTACGTCGGCCCCTTGCCGCCGCTCGTCAAAGGCGAGATCACGGTGCCACCGGGACCCGGCCTCGGCGTGTCGCTCCAGCCGGACGTCCGCCGCCGGCCGGGTGTCACGGTGCGCCGCACGACTCGCGACGACGTCTGACGGTGTCGGGCCTGTCGTTGCACCGTCATTCCGCCTCGCGTAGATTGCGACGAGGCGTCCGTAGCTCAGCTGGATAGAGCATCTGCCTTCTAAGCAGAGGGTCGCAGGTTCGAGTCCTGCCGGACGCGCCAGGCTGTCGGTCGGGCACCCCACGCCGTCGAGAGTGAGAACCGTGCGATCGCGCCGATTGTGCGCGGTTGCGCGCAGCGGTCGGCTTGCCCTCGTTGTCGAGCCAGACCAGCGCGGTGCGTCCGTCGGCGGTCTGGTGGCGGGCGGCCGCGCGAGCGCAGAGCGCCTTCTTCTCCAGCATGACGAAGAACATCAAGACTGGCCGCTCCTTCGTCACCGCGGCGAGGCCGGGCCTCGGCGAGCCCCGTCGCCTCCAGTTGCCCGATGGCGTCCCGGACGGGCGTCCGAGAAACGCCGAACTTCCGCGCCATATCGGTCTCGTCGTGCTGGATGCCGGGAGGATGACGGCCGTGCACGATCTCCTCTGTGAGGAGTTGGGGGACGTCCTCGGCCCGCGTCGGCGAGCCCTGGTCGAAGCGTAGCTGGCTGATGCCGCCAGCTTAAGGTCAACTTCGGGTGCGGAGCAAGTATCGGCGCGAACCGGCGGCCCGTCGCGGAACCGGCGGATACGGCAGGAACAACAGGGGGATTAAGCGATGACAACGGCAACTCGGGACGCCCGCTTCTGGGATCGCACCGCGCGCAAATACGCCACCGATCCGATCGCGGACATGGCCGGCTACGAGCGAAGCAGGGAACGCACGCGCGAGCTTCTGTCTGCGACGAACCAAGTCCTTGAAATCGGCTGCGGGACGGGGACCACGGCGCTGAGCCTTGCTCCGTCCGTCGCCCGGATCGTGGCGACCGACGTCTCGTCCGAAATGATCGCCATCGCCCGCGAGAAGGCGGCTGCTGCCGGCTGTGGCAACGTCGACTTCCAGGTGGCCCCGGCCGAGGCGGCACCCGGGCATCCCGGCGGCTTCGATGCTGTGCTGGCTTTCAACGTGCTGCATCTGCTTCCAGACCGCGCGGCCGTACTGGCTCATATTCGGGAAGCGCTCAAGCCCGGCGGCATTCTTGTTTCCAAGACGACGTGCCTCAGCGAGATGAACCCGCTGATTCGCCTCGCCGTGCCGGTCGCGCGGCTCGTCGGGAAAGCGCCGCATGTGGCATTCTTCACGGGGGCCGAACTGGAAGCGGACATCGCGCGCGCGGGGTTCAGGATCACCGAGCGTGCGCGTCACGGCTCGGGCAAGAAGGACCCGCGGATCTTCATCGTCGCGACTGCACCTTGATCACCTCGCCCCTAGCGCCGCTGGCGCGAACGGGCCACGGGCCCGTACCCGTTCGGGGGCGTGTCCCCCAAGCCCCCTCCTTTTTTGCGCGGTTGCTGGTGGGCAACCGAAGCGCGAACTAAAGCCGAGCGGTTGCTGGTGGGCAACCGAAGCGCGAACGAAAGTCGCGCGGTTGCTGGTGGGCAACCGCAGCGCCGGTCCCTCTGATCTGCGTCCCCGGCCGCAGCGCGCAAGCGCAGAGAGCCGGGGTTTTCGCCCATCTCGCGGGCACACCCCTGCGCCAACTGAGTGCGCCGAGCACATCCGATTTGGAGGAAGATCCCGGGTCTCCGCCCGTGCCGTCGGCCCGCGCGTCGCCAGGGATCGCAAAAGGCGAGGTCATTTGGGTCCCCCGCCTCGCGCAGCGAACTCTTGCGGCGTCAGGGGGGGGCGGAGCCATCTCCTATCTTGCCTTGTTGAGCATGGGCAACCGAAGCACACCTGAACACCAACCGCTCACTTGCGTCCCCGGCCGGAGCGCGCGAGCGCGGAGAGCCGGGGTCGCGTCGGTTGATTTGGGCAGAACGTCATCCAAGCGATCCCGGGTCGCCGCTCGTGCCTTCGGCCCGCGCGTCGCCCGGGAACGCAAGGAGCGAGGTCATTTGGGACCCCCGCTGCGCGAAGCAAACCTTTACGACCGCGCGATCCGCTCCAGGCCGCCCATGTACGGCCGCAGCGCCTCGGGCACGAGGATCGAGCCGTCGGCCTGCTGGTAGTTCTCCAAGACCGCGATCAGCGTGCGGCCGACGGCGAGCCCTGATCCGTTGAGCGTGTGGACGAATCTCACCTCACCTTGCTTGCCCTTCGGCTGCCCGCCAGCAGCCGGGCTGTCGCCTTTCGTCCGATACCGCGCCCCCATGCGGCGCGCCTGGAAGTCGCCGCAGACCGAGCACGACGAGATCTCGCGATAGGCATTCTGCCCCGGCAGCCAGACCTCGATGTCGTAGGTCTTCTGGGACGAGAACCCCATGTCGCCGGTGCAGAGCAGCACGGTGCGATAGGGAAGCCCGAGGCGCTCGAGGATGGTCTCGGCCGACCGCGTCATGCGCTCGTGCTCGGCAAGCGAGGTCTCGGGCGTGGTGATGGAGACGAGTTCCACCTTGGTGAACTGGTGCTGACGGATCATGCCGCGCGTGTCGCGGCCCGCGGAGCCCGCTTCGGCGCGGAAGCAGGGCGTCGCGGCGGTGACGCGCATCGGGAGCGCATCCTCGTCGAGGATCGCGTCGCGGACGAGGTTCGTGAGCGAGACTTCGGCCGTGGGGATGAGCCAGAGCTTGCGATCAAACTCTTCTGACAAAAGTCTGTTCCGCCACGCGACCTGTCGAGCAAGCGACTCGCTATTTATCGCTGCAGTCGTTGCTTGGCGGCGACGAAACTCTTCAAATTGGGCATCGCGCGCTGCCTCGTACTCCGGCAAGAAGCGGTCCAAATCCAGAGTGTGCGTAGCGAACAAATCCTCCGCGAACTTTGGCAGGTTCCCGGTGCCGAAGGCGGCCTCATCACGCACCAGCAGCGGCGGATTGACCTCGGTGTAGCCGCCGATGCCGTCCTTGGCCTCCGCCGTGTGGATGTCGAGCATGAACGCGGCGAGCGCGCGCTCCATGCGGGCGAGCGCGCCCTTGAGATAGACGAACCGCGCGCCCGAAACCTTGCCGGCAGTCTCGAAGTCCATCAGACCAAGCGCTTCGCCGAGTTCGAAATGCTGTTTCGGTTGGAAGGCAAATGCGCCGGGGTTACCCACCCGCCGCACCTCCTTGTTGTCGTGCTCGTCCTTGCCGAGCGGCACGTCGTCGAGCGGCAGGTTCGGGATCTGCGCCAGCAGCGCGTCGACCTCGGCGGTCAGCTCGCGCTCCTTCGCTTCACCAGCCGCGAGCTGATCCTTGAGCGCGGCCACCTCGGCCATCAGCGCGTTGGCGGTCGCCTCGTCCTTGGCCTTCTTCGCGGCGCCGATCTCCTTCGAGGCGGCGTTGCGGCGCGCCTGCGCCTCCTGCAATGCGGTGACGTGCTGGCGACGCGCCTCGTCGAGCTTCAGGATCGTCGCCGACGAGAACTGCCCGTCGCCATCACCGAGAATGCCACGCCGCCGCAAGCCCTCGTCGAAGGCGGCGGGATTGTCGCGAATGGCCTTGATGTCGTGCACGGGAGAGCCCTCGGTTGGACGGTCGGAGCCCCGTCAGAACGAGGCTCGCGGTGTCTTATTCCCGGAGCCGGGCCGCGTCCAGCGGCCGCCGTCAATCCGCAGCCTTGGCGGCCTCCGCGTCGCGCTTGGCGAGGCGGTCGATGATGAGGATCGAAACCTCGTAGAGCAGGATCGTCGGCCCCATCATGGCCAGCATCGAAAAGGGATCGGGCGGCGACAGGATGGCGGCGGCACCCGTGATCGAGACGATGGCATAGCGCCGGAAGCTGCGCAGCGAATCACCCGTGACCACACCGGCGCGCGCGAGAAGCGTCAGGATGACAGGCAACTGGAAGCAGATGCCGAACCCGAAGATCAGCGTCATGATGAGTGAGAGATACTCGGACACCTTGGGCAGCAGCTCGATCGCCGCCTTGCCGTCGCCCGCCGCCTGCGGCGTGATGTCGAGCGAGAACATGATCAGCATCGGCATCACGAGGAAGTAGACGACGAGCGAGCCGAGGAAGAACAGGATCGGCGTCGCGACGAGGTAGGGGATGAACGCCTGCTTCTCGTTCTTGTAGAGGCCGGGGGCGACGAACTTGTAGACCTGGTTCGCGACGATCGGAAACGAGAGGAACGCCGCGCCGAACATGGCGAGGCGGATGTTGGTGTAGAGCTGCTCGAGGAAGTGCGTGGCGATCAGCTTGGCCTTCTCCTCGCCGACGACGCGGACATAGGGCCAGACGAGCACATTGTAGATCGGCTTGGCGAAGAAGAAGCAAAGGACGAACATGCCCATGAACGCGAACAGCGACACGATCAGGCGCTGACGCAACTCGGTCAGATGCTCGATCAGCGACATCCGGGACTGGTCGATATCCTCCTGGCCGTCGCGGGACGGTTCGGCCGGGCTGGAGGCGGCGCTCGCGGGCGTCATGTCCTGCATGTGGTCAGGCTCCCGCTTTCGGCGCCGTACCGTCCGACGCGGCGGCTTCCGCAACCGTCCGGTCTTCGCTCAGGGCTGGCTGGGGGGGCACGACGTCCTCGGGCGGTGGCGGGATCGCCTCGATGGCGCCCGGGTCCGCCGTGACCAAGGTGCCGGGCGTCGTCTCTTCGGTCGGTGTTGCCTTCCCGGCATCAACGACGGCCCGGTCGAGGTCGTGCATCTGTGACTGGAGCGAGCGCGTGGTCTCGTCGAGCGCCGATTTGGTCTCGGCGCCGAGCGTCTCGACTTCCTTTTTCAGGTCGGCGAGTTCGCTCTGGCGCATCGCATCGTCGAACTGGGCCCGGAACTCGTCGGCCTGCCGCCTCAGCATGCCGAGGAAGCTGCCGAGCGTGCGCAGGAGCGGCATCATGTCCTTTGGACCGACGACGATCAGCGCCACGACGGCGAGAATGATCAGCTTCGACGACGTGAGATCGAACATCGTACCAGTCTCTTGGGGCCCGAAACCTGATTGGCGGAGCTCCGGCACCGATCGGCCGCGCCGAAGGGCGCACGGCGCTTAGGGCGTCTCGCGGCCGTTTCAGGATGGGCGAAGGGGCGAAGTCGCCCCGAAACGGCTCAGCTCGTCTTGCTGCCCGTCGTCGTGTGCACTTCGCCCTGCTTGTTCGCCTCGATGGTGCGCGGCGTCGTCTCGGCGGGCTTTGCCGCCTCGTCGGCGTCGTCCTGCAAGCCCTTTTTGAAGCTCTTGATACCTTTGGCGAAATCACCCATCACGGCCGAGATCTTGCCCGAGCCACCGAAGAACAGAAGTGCAACGGCGAGAAAGATCAGCCAGTGCCACACGCTCAAGCTGCCCATGGTCGAAGATACTCCTGCGGGCGCCCGCTGGCGCCAGTTTCATTTAGGTCACAGTATCGCAGACCGCTCCCCTCGCCGCAAGTGACGGAGCGGCAATCTTAATCCCCCGAGCCGTCCTGCGACCGGGGGCAAGGGAGGCTGGCGCAGTCGCCCTAAAGATCGTCCGCCGGAAACACGAGCACCCGCCCCGGATCGATGAGCACGCCCACCTCGACCGTCCGTTGTGGCACCTCGCTCTCGCGCATCCGGGCCCGCAATTCCTGGTCGAACCCCTGCACGGCCAGATCGACGAGTGCTGAATCCCCGAGCGGCTTCACCCTCACGATCCGTCCGGGAAGTCCCTCGCCGACCGGCGCCAGTTGGACGGCGCGCTGGCGCACGCACAGAATGGCGTTGTCGCCCTCGGCGAGTTCCGGCACGAAGAAGGGGCCGATCGGCGTCCTGAGCGCTCCCCCCGACACCGTCCACGGGATCTCGTTGATCTCTGAGAAGAGCCGCGCCACGAAGAGGTCGGCCGGATCGCGATGCAGATCATGCGCCCGCCCCACCTGGACGATGCGGCCGTTGCGCATCACGGCGATCCGGTCGGCCAGGCGCATGGCCTCCTCCGGGTGGTGCGTGACGATGATCGAGGTGGCCCGCGTCTCGCGCAGGATGGCCAGGGTTTCCTCCTGTAGCCGCTCGCGCAGATGCACATCGAGCCCCGAGAACGGCTCGTCCATCAGCATCACGGCAGGCCGGGGCACGATCGCGCGCGCGAGCGCCACCCGCTGCTGCTCGCCCCCCGACAGCATGTGCGGAAACTTCTCGGCGTGCCGTACCATGCCGACCCGGGCCAGCACGCCGCGCGCCTCGCGCTGCGCCTCGGCCGGCGCGAGGTGTTTCAGGCCGAACGCCACGTTGTCGACGATGGAGAGATGCGGAAAGAGCGCGAAGTCCTGGAACATCAGCCCGACGTGCCGCTTTTCGGGAGGCACGAACCGCTCCGGCCCCGCCACCTCGTGGCCGCTGATCAGGACGCGCCCCCGCGACGGCTTCTCGATCCCCGAGGCGATGCGCAGGAGCGTCGTCTTTCCGCACCCCGACGGCCCGAGCAGGCACACGATCTCTCCCGGCGCGACGTCGAGCGCCACGCCGCGCAACGCCATCAGCTCGCCGTAGCGCCGCTCGACGGCCTCGAACGTCAGGCTCGCGGCGAAAGCGGCACTGGCGCGGGGCGGCCGACCTTTCGGTTCGGCGGGCGGAGCGGCTTCGGTCGCTCGCGGGGTGAAGAAGTCGGAAAGTTTCACGGCTCGCTCTGGGTCGGCGGCGGAGCGCCTTGTTCGCTGGCCGGGACCATAGGGGAGTGGCGAGGTTGCAGCAATGCGCCGCTTCCCCCTAAAGTCGCCGCAACCTCGTGTCGAGGTCCCACCCGAGAAGGAGCCCCCCGAATGTCCCCCGACGTCAAGGCCGAGCTGGCGCCGAAAGGCGTGCTGCGTGCCGGCATCAACATGTCGAACTTCCTGCTGGTCACCGGCCGGACCCCCGAGGGCGACCCGACGGGCGTCTCGCCGGACATGGCGGCTGAGGTCGCGCGGCGGCTCGGCGTGCCGTTGAAGCTGATCCCGTTCAAGTCGCCGGGCGAACTGGCCGACGAGGCCGGTAACGACGTCTGGGACATCGGCAATATCGGCGCCGAGCCCCAGCGCGCAGCCACGATCGCCTTCTCGGCGGCCTACTGCGAGATCGAATCGACCTACCTCGTCCCCGCAGGCTCCCCGATCACCTCGATCGATCAGGTCGACAAGCCCGGCATCCGGATCTCCGTGACAGGCCGCAGTGCCTACGGGCTCTGGCTCGAGAACAACATCAAGCACGCGACGCTCGTTCGCACCGATACGCTGGACAGCTCGTTCGACAAATTCGTCGAGGAGAAGCTCGAGGTGCTGGCCGGCCTGAAGCCGCGCCTTCTGACCGACATCGAGAAGCTGCCGGGCGCGCGCATCCTGCCGGGCCAGTTCTCGGCCGTACAGCAGGCCATGGGCACGCCGAAGAAGAACACCAAGGCGGCGGCCTGGCTGGCTGCGTTCGTCGAAGAGGCCAAGGCCTCGGGCTTCGTCCAGAGCCTCATCGACAAGCACAAGGTGAAGGGATTGTCCGTCGCGCCGCCGGCGTGATGGCGTGGTCGCGTGGCCGCTCGGGCGGGCACGCGACCTATCGAGAAGCCGGGAGAGGAAGCGATGATCTACGAGTTCCGAACCTACACCCTGCATCCCAGGACGCAGGGCGAGTTCATGAAGCGCTTCGGCGACGCGCTGCCGAAACGGCTCGAGTTCTCGCCGCTGGCGGCGTTCTGGTACACCGAGATCGGCCCGCTCAATCAGGTGATCCACGTCTGGCCGTACAAGGACGCCGACGAGCGGAACCGAATCCGCACCGAGAGCGTGAAGGCGGGCATCTGGCCGCCGAAGACGCTGGATTTCATCGCCGACGTGCGCTCGGAGATTCTGGAGCCGCTGCCGTTCTCGCCCCCGCCCGTGCCGTCCGAACACGGGCCTTACTTCGAGATGCGCTCCTACCAGCTCCGCGTCGGCGGCGTGCCCGAGATGGCAGCCAACTGGGAGAAGCACCTTCCCGGCCGCCTCGCGCTCTCGCCGCTTATCGGCGTCTTCACGACGGAAATCGGCGGCCCGAGCCAGTGGGTGCACATCTGGGCCTACAAGAGCCTCGACCAGCGCATGGAGGTGCGCCGGACCATGCAGGAGAAGGGGATCTGGCCCCCGCCCCCGCCGACGCCGAGCATCCGCATGGAATCGAAAATCATGCTGGCCGCCCCGTTCTCCCCGATCCGCTGACGCGAGCCGTCAGCCGACCCGTATGTCGAGCCAGCCGTTGTCGAGGACCCGCGCCGTATCGCCGGCCTCGACCAGCACCGTGGTCGTCGGCCCCTCGATGAGGGCCGGTCCCGCGATGGATTGACCCGGCGCCAGGGCATCGAACGGCAGCACGTCGATCTCGCGCCATTCGCCGAGATGGACCCTCTGCTGGCGAACCGGTCGTGCGGGGGCGCGAGCCCCGAGCGTCGGCTCCTTCGGCAACTCGGGAAGCTTGCCGATCGCCGCGACGCGCGCATTGACGAGCACGACCTCGTTCGTGCGCTGGGCGTAGGTGTAAAGCTCCTCGTGCCGCTGATGAAACGCGTCGGCGACCGCACGCCCGAGTTCCGGCGTATCCCAGTCGATGTGGTCGAGGGGCACGTTGATCTCGAAGATCTGCTCGCCATAGCGCATGTCGGCGCTGCGGCCTATGGCGATCGGGCCGTTGAAGACGGCGGCGAGCCGGCCCCGCGCGTCGGCCTCCATCTCGGCGAAGATGCGCCGGAGCCCGTCGGTCGTCATGGTCGTGGCGTCGCCGATGTGGCTGCGTGTCGTCTCGAACCGGATTTCGCTCGCGAGCATGCCCCACGCGGACAGCACCGAGGCAACGCGCGGTACGATCACGCGCGGGATCGAGAGCTGCCGCGCCACCGCCGTCGCGTGCAGCCCCGCGGCGCCCCCGAATGCCAGCAGCGCGAACGCCGTCGGATCGATGCCGCGTCGGACCGAGACGAGGCGGATGCCCTCGGCCATCCGACCGTTGATGATCCGCTGCACGCCCGCCGCCGCGGCGATCGCGTCGAGGCCGATCGCGCGCCCGAGACGCCCGAGGGCGGCGTCTGCCGCTTCCTTGTCGAGCCGCATGCCGCCAGCGAGCAGCCCTGACGGGTCGAGAAGTCCGAGCACGACGTTGGCGTCCGTGACTGTCGCCTCCGTGCCGCCGCGCCCGTAGCAGGCCGGACCCGGCGCCGCCCCGGCGCTTTCCGGGCCGACATGCAACACACCGCCCTGGTCGACCCGCGCGATGGAGCCGCCGCCGGCCCCGAGCGTCACGATGTCGAGGCTCGGCAGTGCGATACGCTGGCCGGCGATCCCTCGGTCGATGGCGAGCCCGGGCACGCTCTGGCGCACGAGCGAGATGTCGGTCGACGTCCCGCCCATGTCGAACGGAATGAGATTGGGCACGCCGAGCAGGGTGGCCGCATGGATCGAGCCGGCAACCCCACCTGCGGGACCTGACAGCACCGTGGCTGCCGCGAGCCGGATCGCTTCCTCCACAGGCGCGACGCCACCGTGGCTCAGCATGATGAAGAGCGGCCCGGTGTACGCCGCTTCGGCGAGCCGTCCCGAGAGCCGTCCGAGATAGCCGGCGACAACGGGGCCGACGTAGGCGTTGACGACCGTCGTCGAGACCCGCTCGTACTCCTTGATCTGCGGATAGACCTCTGACGACGCCGTCACGTAGGCGCCGGGCATGCGGGCCCGGACCCGCTCGGCCGACGCAGCCTCGTGAGCTGCGGATTTCCAGGCATGCAGGAAGCAGATCGCGACCGATGTGACGCCCTCGGCGATCAACGTGTCGATCGCCCGGTCGAGCGAGGCATGGTCGATCGGCGTCAGCACCGTCCCGTCGGCGCGGATGCGCTCGGTGACGCCGAGCCTCAGCCGGCGCGGCACCAGCGGCTCCGGTGGTGCGAGCCTGAGATTGTATCGATCCTCCGGCTTCAAGCCTTCCCGCATCTCGAGCACGTCACGGTGACCGGCCGTGGTCAGGAGGCCGACCTTGGCCCCCTTCCGCTCGAGGAGTGCATTGGTTGCAACCGTCGTCCCGTGCACGATGCGCTCGGTCTGCCCGAGCATCGTCGACCGGTCGAGCCCCAGCGCGCGCGCCAGCACGGCGAGCCCTTCGAGGACCCCGATCGATGGATCGGCCGGTGTCGACGGGCTCTTGGCGAGGGTCGATTGGCCGGTCTCGTCGACGGCCACGAGGTCGGTGAACGTGCCGCCGACGTCAATTCCGATGCGAAACATGAGAGCCCTCAGATCTTCGGAGATGGCGCGGGCGTCGGCCCGACGAGACCGTTGTCGACATCTCGCTGCCGCGCCTCGGCCGTCCGCTGGGCCGGATCGCCCCAGCCGCCACCACCGCCCGAATGAATGAGCAGCCGATCGCCCGGCTCGATGGCAACGCCCACCATCTTTGTCCCGAGCACGATCTCCTCGCCGGTCGCAGCCCGCCGGAGGATGTAGTGATGCGGCTTCCCGTCGCCACCTCCGAGCATGCCGCGTGCGCCGTGCCGGATACCGTCGCCGGCCGTATTGCCGAGCGCCGGGACGGCGGTTTCGACGACCATCTCGAGTTCGCCGCCCGTGCCGCCACGGAACATGCCGTCACCCGCCGAATCGGGGCGGAACTCGTGATGCAGGAACAGGAACGGGAAGCGCGCCTCTGCCACCTCGATCGAGCCGAACTTGATGCCGCCGGCCGAGTGCCATTCGCCGACCGAATTGTAACCGTCACCCGCCGATGATCCCCCGCCGCCGGGCCGCGCCTGGAAGAGATGCCAGATGAACGGCCGCTGCGTGCGCGGGTCCTCGCCCTTGATGGCGATGCGGAAGCGCCGCCCCCAACCTCCCATGGCGCGGTCGGGGCACGCCGCCGAAAGCGCGACGACGATCGCCTCGACGATCTCGTTCGAGCAGTGGCTCGTGCACATCGTGACCGGCAAGCCGTCGTTCGCCCACACGATCGTGCCCGGCCGTGCCTTGACCTTCAACGGCCGAAACGAGCCATCGTTCTTCGGGATGTCATGATCGATCAGGTACGCGAAGGCCATGGCGCACGCCGACTGCATGTTGGCGTGCGAGGAATTGACGAAGCTCTTCGCCTCGGCATCCGACTGGGTGAGGTCGATCTCGAGGTCACTGCCCGAAACCGTCACCTTGGCCCGGATCGCGACGTCGTTCCGCCCCCGGCCGTCGTCGTCGAGCCAGGCTTCCCCGAAGTACGTCCCGTCCGGCCACGCCTCGACGATCGCCCTCGCGCGGCGCTCGGCGCCGTTGAGCATGGCTTCGATGGCAGGGCCGAGCCGCGCTGTGCCGAGTTCGTCGATGAGCGCAAGAAGCCGCTTCTCGCAGAGTTTTGCCGAACCGATCATCGCCGCGAGATCGCCCCGGAAATCGCGGCTGTGGCGCACGTTGGTCGCGATCATGCGGATCAGGTCTTCGCGCGGGGCGCCACGATCCGTGATGCGCAGCGGCGGGATGCGCAACCCTTCCTGATAGATCTCGGTCGCCGCGGGATTGTAGGCGCCGTGTGTCGAGCCCCCGATGTCGCTCATGTGCGCCCGGTTGATCGACCAGAAGGCCAGTGTCCCGTCCGCGAACACCGGCACGAACACCGTGACGTCGGGGAGATGATTGCCGCCGAAATAGGGATCGTTCAGCAGGAACACGTCGCCCGGATGGATGTCGCCGGCGAACGCCTCGGCGATCGAGCGGGCGGCGTAGGGCAACGCGCCGACGTGCACCGGCACATGCTCGGCCTGCGCGATGAGGCGGCCGCCACCGTCACAGATGCCCGTGGAGAAATCCCGGCTCGAGTTGAGGATCTGCGAATAGGCGGTGCGCAGCATCGCCTCGCCCATTTCTTCCACGATCGCATGCAGGCGATGCTGGACGACGGCGACCGTGATCGGGTCGACGCTCTGCGACGCGTCCTGGCGGCTTGGCGAGGGGGGAGTTGTCGGCTGGTCCTGCAAGCGCGCCTCCGGAAGGAGAGTGACATCGGGTGACCGGCGGATCGTCCGCGCTCCGCCAGCGCTCCGAACCTTAGCAGGGTTCATCCGTCCCGAAAGCACCAGGCAAGCGCGATCCAGCGCCGCGCGGCGGCCGATTATGTGCGTGACCCGGCACCCCGGGTTGACTCGGCATCCCTCGATCAGCCTTATGGGCACCTCGACACGGTTAACGACGGTGGGAGAGCCATGACGTTGGCACGTGCGCCTTTTGGTCGGCGTCTTTTGGTCGGCGCTGTATTCGTGGCGCTGATCCCGGTCCTCGTGGCTGTCGCGCTATGGACCACCCCGGACGTCTCGGCCCGCAACGCGGCCCAGATCGCACGCCAGGGCGGTATCCCGACGACCCGCGCCGAGCGGGCGGTGCTCATGGACGCCGAATCGGGCGCCATCGTCTTCCAGCACAACGCCGACGAACTGGCGCCGCCGGCCAGCATGAGCAAGCTGATGACCCTCGCCGTCGTCTTCCGGGCCATCAAGGCGGGCGAGATCAAGCTCGACGACGACATCCTGATCTCGGTGAATGCGTGGCGGCGCGGCGGCGGGCCGTCCGGTACGTCGGCGATGCTCATTCCGGTGAACACGAAGGAGAAGCTCGACCTTCTGCTCCAGGGCATCATCGTCCAGTCTGGCAACGACGCGTCCATCGCCGTCGCCGAGGCGCTGGCGGGATCGGAGGAGAACTTCGCCCGCCTGATGCGGGACGAGGCCCGCCGCATCGGGCTGACCAAGGCGACCTTCGGCAACGCAACGGGCCTCCCGCACGACGACCAGCTCATGACCGTGCGCGAACTGGCCGAACTTGCCCGCTTCCTGATGCGGGAGTACCCGGAGCACTATTCCCGCTTCAGCCAGCGCGAACTGCAGTATCGCAAGCATCGTTTCCTCAACCGCAATCCTCTGGTCGGCGTCGCCGGCGTGGACGGGTTGAAGACGGGCCACATCAAGGCCGCCGGCTTCGGTGTCGTGGCTTCGGCGAACCAGGACGGTCGTCGCCTCATCCTCGTGCTGAGCGGCCTCGAGAAGCGCGAGGATATCCGGACCGAGGGGCAGCGGCTGTTCGAGTGGGGCTTTGCCAACATCGCCGACGCTCGCCTGTTCGATGCCGACGAGGTCGTCGGCGAGGCCAGGGTCTGGGGCGGTGATCGCATGTGGGTGCCGCTCAAGGGCAAGGGCCCCATCAGCATCGTGCTGCCCAAGTTCCCCGCCAATCAGAAGCTGAAGGCCGAGATCGTCTACAAGCGTCCCCTCAAGACGCCCATTGCCCGCGGCGATCGCGTCGCCACGCTGCGGGTGACGTCGTCGACCAAGGCGATGAGCGAGATACCGCTCTATGCGTCCGAGGAGGTGAAGCCCGGCGGCATCGTGCGTCGCGGCATCGATACCCTCGTGCATATGACATTGGGCTGGCTGTTGTGAGCGGTGCCCGCCGCCTGCGCGACGTGACATCCGGAGTGGTTCGGCTTGAGGGAGGATGACCTGTCCGGGATCGCATCGAGGATCATTCCGCTCTACGACCGCCATGCCATGGCCTGGGATCGCCTGCGCGGCAAGCACCTCGCTGAACGCGCCTGGCTCGATCGCTTTTGCGCAGCGTTACCGGTCGGTGCCCGCATTCTCGATCTCGGCTGCGGCTCCGGTGAGCCCATCGCCCGCCATCTTTCCGAGCGCGGCTTCCGCGTAACCGGCGTGGACAGCTCGCCGGCTATGATCGCGCTGTGCCAGCATCGCCTGCCGGGACACCACTGGGTCGTCGCCGATATGCGGTCACTGGCGTTGGCCGAGAGCTTCGACGGTATCCTGGCGTGGGACAGCTTCTTTCATCTCCCGCGGACCGAACAGCGGTGCATGTTCAGGGTCTTCGCCGCCCACTCGGCCCCGGGCGCGATGCTGATGTTCACTAGCGGACCGGACGAGGGCGAGGCGATGGGGAGCTTCGAGGGGGAGCCCTTGTTTCATGCAAGCCTCTCACCGGCCGCATACCGCGAGGTTATGGCTCGTCACGGTTTCGAGGTCGTGGCGCATACGATCGAGGACGCCGACTGCGGCGGCCATACGGTCTGGCTCGCACGATTCGCCACCGGTAGCGCGGTTTGACAGGCCCGGGGTGTCCGCCTACCACTGCTTCATGACGGGCAGGTTCATCACGTTCGAGGGCGGCGAAGGCTCGGGCAAGTCGACCCAGGCCCGGCTTCTTGCGACGTATCTCCGGTCTCGGGGCATTGCGGTCGTCGAGACCCGCGAGCCGGGCGGCTCACCCTTCGCGGAAGCCCTGCGAAACTTCATCCTCGACCCCGCCACGCCGCCGCACGCGCCATTGTCCGAGGCGCTGCTCTTCACCGCCGCCCGGGCCGATCACCTGGACGCCACCATCCGGCCGGCACTGGCGCGGAGCGATTGGGTCATCTGCGACCGCTTCACCGATTCGACCCGCGTCTATCAGGGGGCTGCCGGCGGCCTCGCTGACGCCGCGCTCGCGACCCTCGAGAGCCTCGTTGTCGGCGACACCCGCCCGGACCTCACGGTGCTCATGGACCTCGACGCGGCAACGGGCCTCGCCCGGGCGCGCGAGCGGGCAGGGGGCGCGCCGCCTGACGGGTACGAGGCGCGCGGGCTCGCCTATCACGACCTTCTGCGAAAGGCCTTCCTCGCCCGTGCCACCGCCGAGCCGAGCCGGATTGCAGTCATCGACGCAGCGCGTCCGATCGATCTGATCGCCGACGGCATCCGCAGCCTTGTTGCGACCCGCTTCGGGCCGGCCTGATGGCGCGCCGGCCCACCGCCGAGGAACCGGAAATCCTTCCCGAACCGGATCGGCTGGAAGGCGTCCCGCATCCACGCGCGACAGCTAAACTCTTTGGCCACGAACGGGCCGAGGCCGAACTCGCCGCCGCGTTCGCGTCGGGGCGGATGCACCACGGCTGGCTGATCGCGGGCGACGAGGGGATCGGAAAGGCGACGCTCGCCTATCGTCTGGCGCGGTATATCCTTGCAGCGCCGGCCGAACGGGACCCGGCGCTGGGCACACTCGATATACCCCGCGAAACGATCGCGGCGCGCCAGGTGCTGGCCTTGTCCCATCCCGGCCTCCTGGTGCTCCGGCGACCCTGGAACCAGCAGACCAAGCGCTTCATGACCGTCGTGTCGGTCGAAGAGGTTCGCCGTCTCCGCAATTTTCTCACGCACACCGTCGAGCGGGGAGATCGCCGCGTCGTCATCGTCGACACGGCCGACCTGCTCAACATCGCGGCCGCCAACGCCCTGCTGAAGTCGCTCGAAGAGCCTCCGCCGAACACCTATTTCCTGTTGCTGACGGCGGCCCCCGGGCGCCTGCTGCCGACCATCCGCTCCCGGTGCCGGGTGCTGGATCTCCATCCCCTCGGTGAAACCGATCTCCGGCGCGCCGTCCTCCAGGCTCTTGATCTGGAGCAGCGTGAGCCCCCCGGTGCCGGCGACTGGACGCGGCTCGTCGCGCTATCCGAGGGAAGCGTTCGGCGCGCCCTCACCTTGTGGCTGGGCGACGGCCTGAAGATCGATGCCCGACTGATGCAGCTGCTCGCGGCGCTGCCGCGGCTGGATTGGCAGGCGGTCCACACGTTGGCCGATGAACTGGCCTCGACCGCGGCGGCCGAGAAGTTCGAACTCTTCTACGATCTCCTCCTGAAGGCGCTGGCGCGGCTTGTCCGGGGAGGCGCCGGCCTGCCGGTCTCCGATGCCGAGACGGGCCTTGCACGTCGCCTGGTGCCGGAGCCGAGGCTTGCCTCCTGGGCTGAGCTGTGGGAAACAATCGCGCGCGAAAAGGGCGAGGCGCAGGCGCTCAATCTGGACCGCAAATCATTGATCCTGCAAACGTTCAACCGCATTTCGATTGTGGCCCGCGCCTGACCCGGACGGCGGCGCGACGTGCCACGACACCCGAGAAAGCCGTCGCCCATGAGCGCCCGCACGTTCTACGTCACGACGCCGATCTTCTATCCGAACGGCGTTCCCCACATCGGCCACGCCTATACGGCGCTGACCACCGACGCCATCGCACGCTTCGCTCGCCTCGAGGGGCGCGACGTCCATTTCCTGACCGGGACGGACGAGCACGGCCTCAAGATGAAGCAGACCGCCGTCCGCGAGGGCCTGACGCCGAAGGAACTGGCCGACCGCAACTCCGCCGTGTTCCGGCGCATGGAGGACACGCTCGACTGCTCCTATGACGACTACATCCGCACCACCGAGGCCCGCCACTACGAGGCCTGCACCGAGCTGTGGCGGCGCATGGAGGCGTCGGGCGACATCTACATGTCGAAGTACGCCGGCTGGTACTCGGTGCGCCAGGAGGCCTACTTCGACGAGAAGGAGACCGAACTCGGAGCCGACGGCGTGCGCCGCGAGCCGCTCGGCTCGCCGGTTGAGTGGACGGAGGAGGAAACCTACTTCTTCCGCCTCTCCGCGTTCCAGGACCGGCTCCTCGCGCACTACGACGCCAATCCCGATTTCATCCTGCCGCCGGAGCGCCGCAACGAAGTGCGTTCCTTCGTCGAGGGCGGTCTGCAGGATCTCTCCATCTCGCGCGCGTCGCTGGATTGGGGCATCCCCGTTCCCGGCAATCCGCGCCACGTCATGTACGTCTGGGTCGACGCACTGAACAACTACGTCACCGCCACCGGCATCCTGAACCCGGGCGACAATCCGGCCCGCCGCTTCTGGCCCTGCGACGTCCACGTCATCGGCAAGGACATCGTCCGCTTCCACGCCGTTTACTGGCCCGCGTTCCTCATGTCGGCCGGGATCGAGCTGCCGCGCCGCGTCTTCGCCCACGGCTTCATGCTGAGCCGCGGCGAGAAGATGTCGAAATCCGTGGGCAATGTCGTCGACCCGTTCGACCTCGTCGAAGCCTATGGCGTCGATCAGGTCCGCTACTTCTTTCTCCGCGAGACCGCGTTCGGCCAGGACGGCAGCTACAGCCCGGAGGCGATCGAGACCCGCATCAATGCCGATCTCGCCAACGGGCTTGGCAACCTCGCGCAGCGTTCCCTGTCGATGATCGCCAAGGGCTTCGAGGGCCGCGTCCCGGCGCCCGGGCCCATGACGCCCGCCGACGAGGCGATCCTGCAGGCCGCAGACGCCATGTATCCGGCCGCTTCCGCCGCCATGGACCGCCAGGCCATCAAGGCGTGGCTCGATACGGTCTGGGCCGTGATCTCCGACGCCGACCGCTACTTCGCGAGCGAGAAGCCGTTCGACAAGACGCTCTCGGTGGAGCGGAAGGGGACGATCCTCTACGTCACGGCCGAGGTCGTGCGGCAGCTGGCTCTACTCGTCCAGCCCGCCATGCCGCGTTCTGCATCGAAGCTGCTCGACCTCTTGGCCCAGCCGCCCGAGGCCCGCACCTTTGCTGCGTGCGGTGCCGCGGGTCGGCTCGCGCCGGGGACGGAGCTGCCGCCTCCCGTCGGCGTCTTCCCGCGCTACGTGCGGCCCGTCGACGAGACCGCCGATGCGCCGCCACCCAAGCCCCAGAAGAAGCCCAAATCGAAGGACAAGGGGGCGGTGGAGTGAACCTCGTCGATCACCACTGCCACCTCGATTTCCCGGACTTCGCGGAGAACCGCTCAGCCGTCGTCGAGCGGGCGCGCGCGGCCGGCGTCGGCGTTCTCGTCACCATCTCGACGCGCATCCGGAACTACGACACCTACCGCGCCATCGCGGAAGACCATGACGACGTTTACTTCACGGTCGGCACCCATCCGCACGGCGCCCACGAGGAACTGGATATTCCCGTCGAAGAGATTGTCCGCCTCTCGGCGCATCCGAAGTGCGTCGGCATCGGCGAGGCGGGGCTCGATTATTTCTACAAGAAATCGCCCCCCGAGGCCCAGGCCGAGGGCTTTCGCCGTCACATCGAGGCAGCCCGAATCACGGGCCTCCCACTCGAGATCCACACCCGCGACGCCGACGACGACACGGGCCGCATCCTCGAGGAGGAGATGGCCAAGGGGCCGTTCACCGCCATTCTCCATTGCTACACGGGCGGTGCCGAACTGGCCCGTCGCGCGGTGGCCCTTGGCCACTACGTGTCGTTCTCCGGTGTCGTGACCTTCAAGAAGTCGGACGCGCTGCGTGCGGTTGCCGCCGAGGTGCCGCTCGATCGGCTTCTCGTCGAAACCGACGCGCCCTTCCTCGCCCCCGAGCCCTATCGCGGCAAGCGCAACGAGCCGGCCTTCGTCGCCCACACGGCAACGGCGTTGGCAAGGGTCCACGGCGTGACGCCGGATGAGCTCGCGGCAGCCACGACGGCGAACTTCCATCGCATCTTCCGCAAGGCATCGCCGGCGTCTGGCGGGGCGACCGCATGAGCTACCGGCTGACGCTCCTTGGATCGGGGTCGTCCGGCGGCGTGCCGCGCCTCGGCAACAACTGGGGCGCCTGCGACCCGACCAATCCCCGCAACCGCCGCCGGCGCTGCGCCGCGCTCGTCGATCGCATCGCGGGTCGTGGCCGGACATCGTTCCTGATCGACACTCCGCCGGATCTGCGTGAGCAACTCCTCGACGCCAGGGTCGGCGCCATCGACGGCGTCGCGTTCACCCACGATCACGCCGACCACACCCACGGCATCGACGATCTGCGTATCCTGGCCTTCAACATGAAAAAGCGCGTCGATGTGCATTTCGACGCCGCGACGGGAGCCTCGCTGAAGACGCGTTTCGGCTATTGCTTCGAGTCGCCGCCCGGTTCGAGTTATCCGCCGATCCTGACCGCCCACGACATCGTGCCGCCGGAGCCGATCACCATTCACGGCGCGGCCGGCCCGATCGTCGCGACACCCGTCAATCAGGCGCATGGCGATCAGATGTCCCTCGGCTTCCGGATCGGCGACGTCGCCTACTCGCCGGACATCAGCGGACTCGATGCGGCCTCCGAAAAACTGCTGTCCGGTCTCGATCTCTGGGTGGTCGACGCCCTCCGCTATCTCCCGCACCCGAGCCATTTCTCGGTCGCGGAAGCCCTCGAATGGATCGAGCGCCTGAAACCGCGCCGCGCCATCCTCACCCACCTCCACATCGATCTCGACTACGCGAGCCTGAAGCGCGAGCTGCCGCCCCACGTCGAGCCCGCCTACGACGGAATGGTCGTTCACTTCGACTGAGGTGGCGCGGAAGGAATGAAGCCGTATGGACGTGCTCGGGTTGGACGTGTGGCAACTCGGGTTGATCGCGGTGACCGCGCTCGCCGCTCAGGTGATCGGCGGCATCGCCGGCTACGGCACCGGCCTCCTGATGCCGATGGTGCTCGTCCCCATCATCGGCGCGGAGGCGATCGTGCCCGTCATCAGCCTGTCGGCCCTGATCACAAATCCCACCCGCATCCTCGTCTTTCGCGAACATCTGGATATCCGGCGGGCGGTTCTGATCGCGGCCTTCGCCATCCCGACGACGATGCTGGGCGCGTGGCTTTACACGTCGCTATCGGGCCGTGAGGCGGCCCTCGTCATCGGCCTGTCGCTGCTCGCGATGGTGCCGCTCCGACGCTACCTCGCCAACCGGCAGTTTCGCCTCTCTGGCTCAGGCGTACCCGTTGCCGGCGCCGTGTATGGTTTTCTGTCGGGCGGCATGAGCGGGGTCGGCGTGCTCCTTATTTCCATGCTCATGGCCATGGGGCTGACGGGAAAGGCGGTCATCGCGACGGACGCGCTGGCAAGCACGCTGGTCGGGCTCGCCAAGACCGGGGTGTTCGTCGCCGCCGGCGCCTTGCCGGCAAAACTCTGGCTGGTCGCGATCCTGATCGGCGTGATGGCGACGCCCGGCACGCTTCTGGCGCGCTGGATGACCAGCCGGTTCTCGGCCCGCCTCCATGACACGATGATCGAAGCGACGGTCGTGCTGGGTGGCCTGATGCTCGTCTGGCGCGGGATCACCGGCTGACCGCGCCGCTGGCGATGGCGCGATCCCCATTGCCCCGTCTCGCAAAAAGGGGCGAAACTCCCTGCACCGGCACTGCCGACGACCTCGGCAGCATCAACGACCGGAACAAACTGGGAGGAAGTCATGTCGATGAAACCGGCGGCCACTGCCGTTGTGGCCGGATTATCGCTTTTTGGAATAGCAATCGTTCCGTCGATCGCGCAGGAAGGAAAACGAGGCGGCACCCTGCAATTCGCAGTCACGGCCGAGCCGGCAGATTACGATTGCCACGCCTCGCAGACGTTCGCGCTCCTGCACCCGATCAGCCCGTTTTACTCGTTCCTCGTTCGCTACGACGCCTCGAAGGGCGGTGCGATCACCGGGGATCTGGCGAAAAGCTGGACCGTGACGCCCGACGGGCTGACCTACACGTTCAAGATCCATGACGGGGTGAAGTTCCACGACGGCTCACCGCTCACTTCGGCGGATGTGAAGTTTTCCTTCGAGCGTATCCAGTTGCCGCCCGAAGGGGTTGTTTCGCTCCGCAAATCGCTGTTCTCCGACGTGAAGTCCATCGAGACGCCCGACGCGACGACGGTCGTGTTCAAGCTGTCGCTGCCGAACGCGACGATGATGGACAACTTCGCGAACCCCTTCAATTGCATCTTCAGCAAGGCGAAGGTGGAGAAGGAGCCGCGCTTTCCGGCAGCCAATATCGTTGGCTCAGGCGCCTTCCAGTTCGTCGAGCACGTGCGCGGCTCGCATGTCGTCGCGAAGCGGTTCGACGACTATTTCCTGAAAGGACGGCCTTACCTCGACGGCTACAAGGCCTACTTCGTCAAGTCGGGTGCCGTTGTCCCGGGCTTGATCGGCGGCCAGTTCGACGCCGCCTTCCGGGGGCGCACCCCTGCCGAGCGTGACCAGCTTCTGAGAGCCGATCCGAACCGCTGGACCGTGCATGAAGGTCCGTGGGGCACGGTCAATATCGTCATTTTCAACACCCGCAAGAAGCCCTTCGACGACGTCCGCGTGCGCCGCGCCCTGTCGCTCGCCATCGATCGCTGGGGCGGCAATGAACAATTGTCCCGCGTCACCTTCGTCAAGGCGACGGGCGGCATGCTGCGTCCGGGCTACGACATGGCGCTGAGTGACGCCGAACTCGAGAAGATCCCCGGCTATGCCCGCGACATCGAGAAGTCGCGGGCAGAAGCCCGGCAACTCCTGAAGGAGGCGGGCGCCGAGGGCCTCAAGGTCCGGCTCCACAACCGCACGCTCGATCAGCCCTACACGCCGACGGGTGTGTTTCTGATCGACCAGTGGCGCCGCATCGGCGTCAACGTCGAGCACACCCAGATCGAGACCAAGGCCTATTTCGGCAATCTCGTCTCGGGCGACTTCGACGTGGCGCTCTATCCGGTCACGGTGGCCGCCGACAATGCCACCGAGAAGCACCAGTCGCATCTGACGAACGAGAAGTCGCCGATCAGCTACTCCCGCCACAACGACAAGAAGCTGGATGAGCTCTGGGACCGTCAGTTGCGCGAACTCGATCCGGCAAAGCGCAAGACCTTGATCCAGGACTTCGAGAAGCACCTGTTGACCCAAGGCTATTCCCTGTCTGTCAACTGGTGGCAGCGCATCATCGTGCTGAACAAGAAGGTGAAGGGCTGGAACTTCTCATCGAGCCACTTCCAGGGCAATGATCTGGTCAACGTCTGGCTGGATCAGTAAACCCCCGCCGACAGCCAGTGCAGGCCCGCTGGATCCCTCCGGCGGGCACTCTTTTGAAAGGCCACCGCATGAGCCATCCCTACGTCATCGATCGCACGTCGAATGCGCGCCGCACCGCCGTCGAGGAGAAGATCTGGGGCCTCGACCTCGTTTCGCCCCGCCTCCGCGACGACATCGTCACGGCCTGGGTGACGACGTGGTCGGCGAGCCCCTACGAGCGGCTCGAGGACATGCCGTGGACCGAGGGCGTCGATTACCCGCTTCTGGCGCACGTGAACGAGGTCACGCGGACAGGGGTCGAACTGGCGAAGCGCGCGACATCCGAGTGGTCGCTGGAGGTTCCCCACGACGTGCTGGTCCCGATCCTGATCCTGCACGACGTCGACAAGCCGCTGATGTATGCCCGCGTCGGCGGCGCTGTCGTTCGTTCGCAACTGGCCGACGAGATCCCGCACGGCGTGGTCGGCGGCATGCTGCTGAAGGAGTTGGGTTTCTCTCACCAGGTCGTGGCGACGGTGACCACGCACTCGCCGAAGATGCCCTATCGCGGGCGCAATGCGGCGGCCTACGTGCTCCATCACGCCGATATGTTCTCGGCCGACCATGCGCTGATGGCGATGGGAAAGACGCCGTTCTACGTGCGCCACGGCTGAGGACGCGGACTGAAAGAAGGCAAAGCCGGGAGCAGGATCCACCCCGCCCCCGGCCTGCACGTCATTCTTCCTGCATGTAGCGGCCGATGAGGCCGCCGATGACGCCACCGATGATCGGCGCCACCCAGAACAGCCAGAGCTGCGACAGCGCCGTCGTACCGCCGAAGATCGCGGCGGCCGTGCTGCGGGCCGGGTTGAGCGAGGCGTTCGTCACCGGAATGGCGATGATGTGGAAGAGCGTCAGGGCAAGGCCGATGGCCAGCGGGGCGAAGCCGGCCGGCGCGCGGCGGCTCGTGACTCCGACGATGACGACGAGGAACATCGCGGTGATGACGACCTCGAACAGGAACGAGCCGACGAGCCCGAACTGACCGCTGCCGCCGAAGTGGTTCGACGCGCCGGCGAACGTGTTGACCTTGGCGCCGATCCCGCTCGCGAGCACCAGCGAGAGGATGAGGGCCGCGGCCGCGCCGCCGAGTACCTGCGCGATGATGTAGCCGGGAGCCTTCGCCGAATCGAACCGGCCGGCCGCGATGAGCCCGATGGTCACCGCCGGATTGAAATGGCCGCCGGAGACATGGCCGAACGCGTAGGCCGTCGCGATGATGGAGATGCCGGCCGCGAACGCGACCGACATGAGGCCCGCCGACGGCGCGGCGAAGAGAGCGGCGCCCACGATGGAGAGCACCAGGGAGAACGTTCCGAGGAACTCGGCGACGAGAGATCGGGATGTCATGGCAGTTCCTTGATCCGGAATTGAAATCGGCGAGTCTCCCGCCGATGTCCGCAGCTACACCTCTGCAACCCCGCCGCGACAAGCCGTCGCTGACGCACATCAGTTTTACTGCAGGACCAGCAAAGCTCCGAGTCCGAGGCCACCGACCGCGATCCGCCACCACGCGAACGGCGCGAACCCGTAGCGGGAAACGAACTCGAGGAGATACCTGACCACGATCACGCCTGAGATGAACGCGACCACGAACCCGATCGCGATCGACTGGACGGCGGCCGGGTCGAGGAGATGGTAGCTCTTGTAGAGATCATAGGCGAATGCGCCGGCCATGGTCGGCATGGCGAGGAAGAACGAGAACTCCGCCGCGGTTCGCTTGCTGAGGCCGAGCAGCATGCCCCCGACGATCGTCGCGCCGGAACGGGAGACACCCGGTACCATCGCGAGACATTGGCAAAGGCCGATCTTGACGGCCGTCAGCGGGGTCACCTCTTCGACGGTGTGCACGGAGGGTGAGAGCTTCATCCGGTCGACGATCAGGAGCACGATCCCGCCGACGATGAGCGTGACGCAGATCAGCATCGGCGTCTCGAACAGCACCTGCTTGATGAACTTGTGGAGAAGCACGCCGACGAGCGCCGCCGGCAGGAAGGCGAGGAGGATTGCAGCCACGAATCGCCGCGTCGCGGGATCGCGCGGCAGGTCGATCAGCATCGACCAGAGCTTGCCGAAATAGACGGTCAGCAACGCCAGCACCGCGCCGAGCTGGATCAGCACCTCGAATGTCCGCTCCGGCGATGGAATGCCGAGGAAATGCTGTGTCAGCAGCAGATGCCCGGTCGAGGATACCGGAATGAACTCCGTCAGTCCCTCGATGATCCCGAGCAGGATGGCCTGCAGCGTCGTCATGCGGTATCGCCCTCTCGTCTCGCGGACGGCCCCCCGGGCGCGTCGCCACACCTGTAGCAGAGCCGGCAGCAGGGTCGGAGTGGCCGATTGTCCTCACGTCTCGACCAGCGGCCACGAAATGGCCGCCATGAGAGGCTGGATGTGCGATTGTGTCTGATCCTCGAACGAGTGCCGATCGTCTCCATCATGGCCCGCCTCACCCACTTCAAGCTCTGCCCGATGTCCCGCTCGATCCGGCTGCTGCTGGGCGAGATCGAAGTCGATGCAACTTTGGTGGACGAGATGCCGTGGGATTGGCGCCCCGCCTTCCTCGCGCTCAATCCCGCGGGGGATCTGCCCGTCCTGGAGTTCGAAGGCGGCCTCGTCATCAGTGGCTGCTACGCCATCTCGGAGTATCTCGGTGAGATGCTCCGGCGGGGTGAGCCGGACGAACGCCGTCGCGATCCGTTTCCCGGCAGTGACGAGGATCGCGCCGAGGTCCGCCGCCTCGTGGACTGGTCGCACCGGAAACTCCATGGCGAGGTGACCCGCGAGTTCCTGCGCGAAAAGATCGAAGCGCGGCTCCGGCCTGAACTCGCACGCAAGCAACCGGACAGCGATCTGCTGCGCGCGCTGCGCACCAACCTGCGCTATCACATGAGCTATCTGAGCTATCTGGCCGGGCAGCGCCGATGGCTCGCCGGCGACGAACTGAGCTTTGCCGATCTGGCGGCAGCCGGGCAGTTGTCTTGCCTCGACTACATCGACGAGGTCCCGTGGGACAGCTACCCCCCGACGCGCGACTGGTACGCGCGCATCAAGTCCCGCCCCGCGTTCCGGCCGCTGCTCGCGGACCGGCTGCCGGGCATCGTGCCGCCGGCGCACTATGGCGATCTCGATTTCTGAGATCCGGCACCCCCCGAAGGAGCTGGACGTGAGAGAAGGCGTACCGAGCCGGGAGGATCGGATCAGGGCGGTGCTCCAAGAGGCGGGCTTCGACGCCGTCGGGTTCGCCCGGGTCGATGATTTCGGCCCCGTCCACGCAGGCCGCCTGGCCGAATTCCTGGATGCGGGACACCACGCCACCATGCACTGGCTGGCCCGTGACGCGGCGCGCCGCAGCCATCCGCGCGCCTTGTGGCCCGACGCGTGCTCGGCGATCGTCGTCGGGCTGAACTACGGCCCGGACTTCGATCCGCTAGCTGTGCTCGGGCAACCGGACCGCGGCGCAATCTCGGTCTATGCCCGGGCGCGGGATTACCATGACGTCCTGAAGGGCATACTGAAGCAGGCCGCCAGCAAGGTGGCAGTCCTGACCGGGAAGGCTGAACTGAAGGTCTTCGTCGACACCGCGCCCCTGATGGAAAAGCCCCTCGCGGCGCTGGCCGGCATCGGCTGGCAGGGACGCCACACCAATCTGGTCTCTCGCGATCTCGGGTCGTGGTTGTTTCTCGGCGTCATCCTGACCGCGGCCGAGTTGCGACCCGATCCCCCCTCCGAGGATCGATGCGGCAGTTGCCGGCGCTGCCTCGACATCTGCCCGACCGACGCCTTTCCGGCCCCCTACCGCCTCGACGCCCGTCGCTGCATCTCCTACCTCACGATCGAGCATGCGGGCCCTATCGACCGCGCGTTGCGGCCTGCCATCGGTAATCGCATCTACGGCTGCGACGACTGCCTCGCGGTCTGCCCGTGGAACAAGTTCGCCGAGGCAGCCGCCGAAGCCCGGTTGACCGCCGGTGATGCCGTCCGCGCCCCGCCACTCGGGGAACTCCTCGTGCTCGACGACCCGGCCTTCCGCCGACGCTTCGCGGGCTCTCCCGTGAAGCGCACAGGGCGCGATCGGTTCGTTCGCAATGTGCTCATTGCCGCCGGAAATTCTGGAAATCCCAACCTGCTGCCGGCCGTCGAGGCGCTGCTGGCCGACCCGGCACCGGTCGTGCGCGGAGCCGCCGTGTGGGCCGTCGCCCGGCTTGCCGGTCCGGCGCGGATCGCCCAACTTGCCTCGGCCGCCCGCGCCGGCGAAACCGATCCCGACGTTCTCGACGAATGGCAAACCGAGTTGCACCCATGACCGACCCGACATCGTCCGCCTCACCTTCGGCGGGACATCTCCTGTCCATCGGTCTCGGCTATTGCGCGACGGCGCTGTCGAAGCGGCTGGCGCCGCGCGGCTTTTCCATCTCCGGCACGACCCGTTCCGGATCTGGCCGCGAAGCGATCGAGCGGCAGGGCTGGCAGGGTCTCGTTTGGACGGGCGGGTCACCCACCGTCGAAATGGGGACCGCTCTCGGTGAAGCGACGCACCTCCTGCTCTCCGCCGCCCCGGACGAGGCCGGCGACCCTGTCCTCCCGCACGTCGCCGACATCCTCGGCCGATCGCGGAACCTCGCGTGGATCGGCTACCTCTCGACTGTCGGCGTCTATGGCGACCGTGCCGGTGGCTGGGTCGACGAAACGACGCCCATCGCGCCCGCCGGTGTCCGCAGCCGCCGCCGCGCCGAGGCCGAGACCCAATGGCTCGAGCTGGGGCAGAAACTTGGCTGCCGGGCGCAGATCTTTCGTCTGCCGGGGATATATGGCCCAGGACGCTCGGCCATCGATCAGATGCGTGCCGGAACCGCGCGCCGCATCGTGAAGCCCGGGCAGGTCTTCAATCGCATCCACGTCGACGATATCGCGCGCGCGCTCGAAGCCGCCATCGTCAGTTCGACCGCGAGCCCCATCTACAACCTCGCCGACGACGAGCCCGCCCCCGCCGACGAAGTCGTGGCTTACGCGGCCGAACTCCTCGGCATGACGCCGCCCCCCGCCATCGACTTCGCCACCGCCACGCTGTCCCCGATGGCCGCGGGCTTCTACGCCGAGACGAAGCGCGTCTCCAATCGGCTGATGAAGGCCGAGTTGATCACCAGCCTCACCTATCCGACCTATCGCGAAGGTCTGCACGCCATCGCGAGTGAAGACCGCTAGCCGCAGGTCCGTCCCGGCGTGCGGCCACAAATTCACACAGCGTTCACCGGCTCACCGCTTTGCCGTCAAAGTTCGGCGCTATTTTCGCCAATGGTCGGCGCCTTGACGTAGCTCGGTCGGCGCTGTGAGGGATGGGAGGCAGGCTCATGCGCACGCTGGCACGGCGCTGCGGCCTTGTAGTTTCGGCTGCGATACTGACGATTACACTGTCTGTCTCGAGTGCAACCGCGGACGGCGGAGAAGCCGACGCTCGTGCGATCGCCGAGCGTTTCGCGGCAACGGCCGCACAGGGAGCGACGCCCTCCGGCAATCGCGCTGTGGTGCCAGCACCCACGCCGTCTGCCGCCGACGAACGCCGCGTGATCGAAGAAATCGACATGCTGACCCGCGCCCGGGCCGAGGCGGAAGACCGCCGTCGTGAGGCCGAGGAGCGTCGGGCGGCAGACGAGACTGATCATCAGGCGAGAGCGGACGCCGAGCAGGCCGCGAAGGACGCGACGGCGAGAGCAGCCGAACTCGAAGAGGCACGCGCCGCCGCCACTGCTGCCGCCGCGAGGCAGGCCGAGGCCGAGCGCCGCGAGAAAGCACGCACCGAAGAGACGGCAGCCCTCGAGCGGAAGCGCACCGAGGAGGCCGAGGAAGCGCGCCTTGTCGCCGAGCGCGAGGCCGAGGCGGACCGGATCGATGAGGCTCTCCGCCAGGCGCGTGCGGCCCGCGACGCGCGCCGTGCGACGGCCGAGACGCCGCCGACCGCGCCCGAGCGGCGCCAGATCGAGCCGGCGGTCGTCGCGGCGGACCCGCGTCCCGCCATCGACGACACGGGCGATCGCACCTCCACGCGCGTGACCGTCCTGCTGCTGATGGAGCCCGGCGACCGCGGCATCCGACGTCACAACAAGACGGCAGACCCGGTGCTCTGCGGCGAGCGCGGCTGCTACATCGGCAGTGGTAGCGCCAGCGACGCCGACCTGCTCCCGACCCGCCGCGCGCTGGGCGCGGGGCGCACGCTCGGCGACCGGGCCGGCGCCTGCAGCAACGCGCTCGGTTGTGTCTATCGGGGCGTGGATCTGCTGGCCTATCCGGCCGTGCTGCAGCCAATCGATATGCGTCTCGTCCGCCACGATCGCCGCGAGCCGCAAGTCCTGCACGAGGCATCCGACTGTCGGCGAACCGTCACCGGCCTCGCCTGCACGACGCTCGAAGGCCCGGACTACCGCATGTGGATCGTCCCGGAGCACCTCGCGGAAGCCGCCGGTCCGGAAGCGCTCCTTGCGGCGCTGCGCGACGGTCTCCCGTCGGCAGCACGCTGAACCCGAGCACGCGTCGGCGTCCGCACCCGGACGCCGTCCTCAGGCGAGGATCGCGCCGGACGCCAGCAGATCCGCGGCGCTGGTATCGTACACGCCCTGCAGCATCACCACGTCGACGAACTTGCCGCCCATGTCGACCGACACCATGGAGCCGAGCTTGCCCTCGGTAACCCGGACATGGTCGTGACGCTCGTCCGCATCGAACTTCTTCAGGATGTCGCGAAGGTCGAGCATGTCGCCCGTCGAGAAGTCCGTGATGGTGTCGACGCCGAGATGCGTCTTGCCGCTCATCACGTCCTTGGCGAACCACTGGAACGTATCGTTGCCCTCGCCGCCGGAGAGCACATCGGCGCCTCCGAGGCCGCGCATGAGATCGTCGCCGGCCCCGCCGTCGAGATTGTCGGCGCGGCTCGAGCCCTTGAACGTGTCGTCGTGGCTCGAGCCGACGATCTTCTCGAAGCTCGTGAACGTGTCCGTTCCCATGCCGACGGCGGTGCTCTTCGACACGTCGATCGCCATGCCCTGGCTGGCGCCCGAGAAGTCGAGCGTGTCGAAGCCCGAGCCGCCCGAGTAGTAGTCGTCGCCCTCGCCGGCGAGCACGGTGTCGTTGCCTGAGGACCCGTAGACCTTGTCGTTGCCGGCCCCGTCGGCGAGCACATCGTTGCCGCTGTTGCCATTGAGGGTGTCGTTGCCTGCGCCGCCCTCGATGACGTCGTTGCCCTTGCCGCCGAGAAGCGTGTCGTTGCCTGCCGACCCCACGATCCGGTCGTCTCCGTCGCGACCATTGATCGTGTCGCCCCGCACATCGACGTCGACGACGAGATCGGCCGTCACGGTGGCGCGGGAGCTGTTGGCTTCCTCGGTGGTTGCCTCGATCCGCAGCGTCACGTCGTCGGTGAGAACCCCCGACATGCTGAGGCCGGCGAGGTCACTGGGCGCGAGCGACCAGCTGCCATCGTCGTTGCGCGATCCAGCCGAAAGCTCCGCGTCGTCCGGCACGCCCGTGATGCGGATCGAGAGGGTCTCCGAGCCGTCGGTGTCGGTGAGCTTGGCTCCGATATCGAGCGCCACGGTCGTCTTGCCGCCGCCGTTGCCGACCAGGACGTCGTTGCCGCGCCCGCCCGTGATGACGTCGCTGCCCGAGCCACCGGCGAGGTGCCCGCCGGGCTTGGGCGCGAAGAGGGTCTTGCCGGCTTCGGCCGCGATCGACGCGCCGGCCACCGCAAGATTGGCCGCATCGGCGCGCGCATCCACGGCGACGCGAACGTCCTGCTGGACGACATTGCCGAAACTGTCCCGCACCGAGATGCGAAAGTTGTCTTCGCCTGCCCAGTGGGCGGCCGGTGTGAACGTGTAGGTGCCGGTCGCCGCGTCGATCGCGACTGTGCCGTTGGCGGGCCCTTGTGCGACGCTGAAGGCGAGCGCGTCGCCGTCCGCGTCGCTAGCCTCGACAGTCCCCGTCAGCACCTGGCCCTCGGTCACCGCGAGCGTCACCTCGCTCGCGACCGTCGGTGCCGCATTGAGCAGGCTGTCGAGCGCCACTTCCTGACCGTCGACGAAAAACTTGACGACCTCGATGGTCTGCATCGTGACGCCGAGCGCCGAGAGCGTCACCGCCGCGCCCTGCGACTGGACGGCGAGCGCGGTCTGACTGCCGGCGGCATCCAGCTGGCCCTGCATGTAGGCCTTGAGGGTCGCAAGGTCGGCACGCACGGCAGCGGTGACGTCGGCCGCCGTCATGTGGATTTCGAGCGTGTCCGTGCCCGCATGGCCGAGCATCTGGTCCTGGCCTTCGCCGACCACGTGGATCAAGCGATCGTTACCTGACCCGCCCCAGAGCACGTCGCTGCCGAGGCCGCCATTGAGGATGTCGTTGCCACCGTCGCCGACGAGACCGTCATCGCCATCCTGGCCGAGGATGACATCGTCGCCGCCACCGCCGTAGAACTGGTCGTTCCCGGCCCCGCCGTGGAGTGTGTCGTTGCCGGCTTCGCCGTAGATCAGGTCACTGCCGTCGCCGCCGTCGACGAGGTCGTTGCCCGTGCTTGCCAGAATCCGGTCGTTCCCGGCTCCGCCATTGATCTGGTCGTCGCCCGTCGACCCTGTCAGGGTGTCGTTTCCGGCGGTTCCATTCAAAGTAGCGACCATTGACCCACGCTCCACGCCATCCCCGGACCTAGATCCGGTCTCCCGATGGTCCAGGAATAGCGCAGGACTTTTAAGAACGTGTCCGGAAGTCCCGCACAACTTTATGCAAAACCGGGATGACCGGAGGCCGTCCGTAGCGCTTTCGCCAGCGCGGGACGCACGGCCGAGGGCTGCCGAGCCGCCGGGGCCGGAAGGGCCCGGATTTCGGTCACGGTCCAACGCGTCGCGCGCAGTTCCATGGCGATGAACCACTGTCGGCGCTTGGGGAACGTATCCCCGATGACGATCTCGATGCGCCCGGGTGACACGAGCGCCAGCCGCTGGACCTTCCGTGCAACGCCGAGCGCCCGGCCGAGGCCGGTGCCGGCCAGGAGACCTGTCCCGTCGCCCGCAGTTTCCGGAACGCTGGTCCCGACCCGGTTTCGCCACGACTGACGCCAGGAATAGAGCTTCGGCGCCGCTTCGGCCGTGACATAGCGGTCGATCAGCGGGTCGCTCACGAAGGGCAGGGCGGCGGACTTGAACCGCGTCCAGAGTGACGGCTTCGGTGCGCCGGCCGCTTCAGTGATTTCTGCGAGCACCTCGCGTGTCTCGCCGATCGAAGACTTCAGCGAACGCCGGACGCTGGCCCAGTCGACGCGTTCCTGCAGCGTCACGATATCGCCGTTTCGCATTGCCTCGCGCACTTGCCATGCCGCCAGGAGGGCGCTCGCGCCATAACCGGCTATTGCGGCGCAGATCAGCGCGACGACGATCAGGGAACGCCGCAAGAACATCATGGCGGGCGAAATCTCCGGCTTGCAGAGAATTGCTCGTCTAGCCGGCAACCATGGTCAAGCCGTGGCCCCGCCCGGGGTGCGGCGGTCGCTGTGGAAAAACACTTGGTCCGGGTGCGCGGCGAAGGGAATGACCCCACCCCGCAACCGTGACAGCAGGAAGCGCGCCTCCCGCGCGTCGGCATGGGGCGCGAGCAGATAGAGCGTTCCGAGCCGGAGCGCACTATTGGCAAGCGCGTGGCGCAGGTACTCGGCCGTCGTCATCTCGAGCCGCAAGGGTGTCCCGTCGAGTGCCGTCATGCCGGCAAGTCGCCGCAGGACCCCGGCCCGGTACCACGCCGCGATCACGGCCATCAGGAGTCCGGCCGCAACGCCGATCCCGGCCATCAGCAGCGCCTCGTGCGCCGAGAAGTCCGGCCATGTCCATGCTCGGCGGGCGGCCACGATCTTCGGCCCCATCGTCGCGCCGAGCGCAAGGACCGCCCCGAGGTACACGCCGACGAAAAGCAGCCAGGCGACGAGGAACCGCCCGAGCAGAACCCGCGCGTGCCCCCGCACGGCAAGCACATGCGTGCCGATCCGCATGCCGTCGACGAACTGGCGGTGAATCATCACTTGTCGGAAAGGGATGATCCACCCGAGGGTCGGCCCGATCGCCAGCGCGGTCAGAAAGTGGCGGATGGCATAGCCATGCGGCGATCCGCCAAGCGCGCCGGTCGCCCCGTTCAAGGCCGTCCGCTCGAGGAGCCAGGCCCGCGCACGCCATGCGGTGAGGCCCAGGAGATAGACCAGCGGGATCGTTACGAGGAGCCGCCATGGCGACGGCGTGATCCGGGGCTTCGGCACCGCGAGCAACTTCGCAATCAGAAGCGCCAGCCCCGCGACCAGAATGAAGCCAAGAATGGCGATCAGGGGCCGCAGCAACTCGGAAACCGTCCCGGTATAGGCGAGGGCCGATCCCCGGATGCGAAGCGATGACCAGACCCAGCGCCTGAGCCGCGTTCGCGTCACCGCCTGATGGAGCCCGAGCGTGGCGAAGCTCAAAAGAGAGTCTCGCAGAAGGCCGTGGTCCGGACCACCCGGGTCTTGTGGGCCCGCTTCGACCCACTCGAGCGCCGCGATGGGCTGTGAAGCCGTGTGCCGACCGCCGGTGCCTGCAACGAGGGTCTGGTCGCGGCCCACGAGAGCGCTGTCACTGTCGTCGATCAGAGCCACGCGAGCCTCGGCGGTTGCAGGTTTCCCGACCATGCCCGTCCGGCGTTTCAAATCCCTGAAGCAATCCGTCAGGCAACCAGCGGCCTCTGCAATCCAGCAACGGCTCGATTGCCACGCGATTGCCCCTTTCGCGCCGCCGCCGCGCCAGCTTGAGGGGCTAGCCATGGTCGCCGACGGACCGAGCGCCCCTGGGCGCTGGCGGTCGAAACGAGAAACGGACGGTCCCTCATGGGTCTATCGACGTACCGTTGGCCCGACGCCACCATGCCGGTCTTTGCAGCCATGGCAGCCGTGCCCACGGTCGCCAATGCCGGGAGCGGAGGCGTCTTTCCTGTCGACCAGACACTGGTCCCCATCGTGGTCGCTGCAGCCTTTCTGCTTCCGGCTCTGGTCGCTGGCGTGGTCTCCGCACTCTTGCGCGTGGTGCGCAACCGCTTGGGTCTGCTCGGCGCCGCCGTGGTGGTGATCGGCGCCGCCCTGGCCCTGGCGACGCCGGGCGGCTGGATCTCGATCCCCTGGAGCTGATCCTCACGCTTCTCGGTGAGTGTGGCCAACACGACACTGTGTGTGTCGCCGGACGCCTCTTTTGGGCCACAAACCCGGACGAAGGTCATCTCAGATGATGTCACGGAATTGGTCCGCCAGTTGCTTCGCATGGTGCGTGTCGGCAGAGCATCGGGGAGTATGCCAATTGGCGAGGACCGGACGAAACCTTTGCTGCACGGGCCAGTGCCGGTCCGGAGCGTTAGAACGGCAGTCTCAGGAATGACGATGGACTTCGAAAACCCGGGACATGAACCGACGACGAGGCACGGGGCCGACGCGCTGTCGGTCTGGTGCGCCGAGCGGGGCCGCGATCTCGCCCGCGGCGTGCTGGCTACCATCGTCGCACTGATGTTGCTTGGTCCTGCCGGTGTGTCGGCCCGCGAGCAAGTCCGCTTCGTGTCGCCCGAAGCCGCCTTTGAGCAGGGGCTGTCGGCCCATCGGGGTGGCAATTTTGCCCTGGCCGAGCAGGCCCTTCGCTTCGCCTCCGAGCGCGGCCATGTGCTGGGCCGGTACGCCCTGGCGCGGCTCTACGCGGACTCGAACGCCCCCTTCACGAATCATGAGCGCGCCTACGAGCTCTACAACTCGATCGTCGTCGAGCATTCCGCCCGGATCGACGTCGACGACGATCCCCGCGCCGTCTATGTCGGCAAGGCCCTGACGGCGGTGGCTGGGTACGTCCTGCGTGGCATCCCTCAGATCGGCCTGCTGCCGAACCCCGAGCGGGCCGCCGGCTACTTCCAGGAGGCGGCGACGTTCTTCCGCGACCACGATGCCCAGTTCGAGCTCGCCAAGCTCTATCTGGCCGGCGAAGGTGTGCGCCCCGATACGCGCAAGGCCGTGCACTGGCTCTCCACCCTGAGCCAGGCAGGTCATCCCGGTGCGCAGGCGTTCCTCGCGGATCTCTATTGGCGCGGCAAGAGCGGCCTGCCCAAGAGCCCGGATCGGGCCTTGGCGCTGATCACGCTCGCTGCCGAGAATGCGCCGCCGCACGAGCGCATCTGGATCGAGGACATCTACCAGAGCATCTACTGTGGCCTCTCCGCAGGGGTGCGGGAAGGGGCCGCCGGCCTCATCGCATCTTTCCGGCATCGATACGCCCCCAGGCCTGGAACGGAGCCGCGCGATACGATCGGTCTGACGGAGCGCCCGTATCGCTCGTGTGCCGATGGCACGTCGCTGCCCGCGCTCGAGGCGCCGGGCGAGCCGACGCCGACCGAGACGGCGCGCCGCACCCCCACTGCCAGTGAGCGGCAGCCCGTTCAGGGGAACATGCTCGATATCGGTCGCATCGAAGGTCGTCGCTGAAAGCCTCGGCACGACGCATCGAGACTGGGCAGTAGCATTCGTGCGCCTTGCCGCCAAATCCCCCAGCTGATCCCCGAGTTGCATGATTATCTGGCGAGGTGTGCTGCCTGCCGACAGGTTCGGCGGCAAGCGTCCCGTTCTGAGTGTCAGAAATTCAGACATGTTTCGGCTTGTGCAGGTTTGGCACACCGTTTGCTGTGTCCCACCCGACAGCGCGCGCGATTTCCTCGCGCGGCATCGATGTGTGGGGAGCAAATCGGATGAGCTTCAAGAACCCGTTCGACTCGGAGTCTGATCTGTCGAGCAGCGGCTGCAGCTGTGGCGGCCATGCATCCCAGTCCGATCACGACAAGGCTGTGGCGGCGGATTCCGACGAGCGCATCAAGCGGGTCGTCGAGAGTGCCGTTGTGCGGGCCATGTTTCCGAACGACATGCAGCGGCGTGCATTCCTGACGGCGGTCGGCGCGTCCACGGCGGCAGCCGCCATAAGCCAGTTCCTGCCGCTCGGCAACGCCATGGATGCGTTCGCACAAGGCACTACCCCGGAGAAGACCAACCTCAAGGTCGGTTTCATTCCCATCACCTGCGCCACGCCGATCATCATGGCGCACCCGATGGGCTTCTATAAGAAACACGGCCTCGACGTGGAGGTGATCAAGACGGCCGGTTGGGCCGTGGTGCGCGACAAGACGATCAACAAGGAATACGACGCAGCCCACATGCTCTCGCCGATGCCGCTCGCCATCACGATCGGCGCCGGCTCGAACCCGATCCCCTACACGATGCCGGCCGTCGAGAACATCAACGGGCAGGCCATCACGCTGGCTATGAAGCACAAGGATCGCCGCGACCCGAAGACGTGGAAGGGCTTCAAGTTCGCGGTGCCCTTCGACTACTCGATGCACAACTACCTGCTGCGGTACTACTTGGCCGAGCATGGCCTCGACCCCGACAAGGACGTGCAGATCCGCTCCGTGCCGCCGCCCGAGATGGTGGCGAACCTGCGAGCAGACAACATCGACGGCTTCCTGGCACCAGACCCTGTCAACCAGCGCGCAGTGTTCGACGGCGTCGGCTTTATCCATATTCTTTCGAAGGAGATCTGGGATCGCCATCCCTGCTGCGCCTTCGCCGCCAGCCAGCAGTTCGTCACCGAGTTGCCGAACACCTACAAGGCGCTGCTCAAAGCCATCATCGATGCCACCGCGTTCGCGACCAAGGCCGAAAACAGGAAGCAGATCGCCGAGGCGATCGCGCCGGCCAATTACCTGAACCAGCCGGTGACGGTGGTCGAACAGGTGCTCACCGGAACCTTCGCCGACGGCCTGGGCAAGGTACAGACGGTGCCGGATCGCATCGACTTCGACCCATTCCCCTGGGAGAGCTTCGCGATCTGGATCCTGACGCAGATGAAGCGCTGGGGGCAGATCAAGGGCGACATCGACTACCAGAAGGTGGCCCAGCAGGTGTACCTCGCCACCGACGCCGCCAAGCTCATGAAGGAAGTCGGCCTGACGCCCCCCACGACGACCACGAAAACCTTCGTCGTCATGGGCAAGACGTTCGATCCGGCGAAGCCCGAAGCCTATATCGAAAGCTTCGCGATCAAGCGGACCTGATCAGCCATGGCAGGCTCGCAGCAACTCAAGGCGGCGATCGTCTCGATCGCCCTTCTGGTCATGTTCCTCTTGGCCTGGCAGGTGGCCGTGTCCGGCAGCGGACCGACGCAGACCCTCGATCCCGAGTACGCAAAGTTGCTGGGACAGACCGCAACCCAGGGCAAGTCCGCCATGCCGGGTCCGCTCGACGTCGGCGCCAAACTATGGGAGCACTTGCGCAGCCCGTTCTATGACAACGGCCCGAACGACAAGGGCGTCGGCATTCAGCTCGCCTACTCTTTGGCCCGGGTTCTTCTCGGTTACGGGCTGGCCATTCTGCTGGCCGTTCCGCTCGGCTTCCTCATCGGCATGTCACCGCTGATGAGCCGGGCGCTGGATCCGTTCATCCAGCTCCTGAAACCGATCTCGCCGCTCGCCTGGATGCCGCTCGCCCTCTACACGATCAAGGACAGCAACACGTCCGCGATCTTCGTGATCTTCATATGCTCCGTGTGGCCGATGTTGCTCAACACCGCGTTCGGCGTCGCGACCGTCCGCAAGGACTGGATCAACGTCGCGCGCACGCTCGAACTCGGGACGTGGCGGACGGCCTTCAAGGTCATCCTGCCTGCGGCCGCTCCCACGATCCTGACCGGCATGCGGATCTCGATCGGCATCGCGTGGCTCGTCATCGTCGCGGCCGAGATGCTCGTGGGCGGCACCGGTATCGGCTATTTCGTCTGGAACGAGTGGAACAACCTGTCGATCACCAATGTGATCATCGCCATCCTGCTGATCGGATTGGTGGGCATGTTGCTCGACCAGATGATGGCTCGCCTCCAGCGCTACGTCTCGTACGCCGATTGACGCCAGGGGGAACCATGACCAAGAAGCCACTCATCCGCGTGGAGGGCCTCGCCAAACGCTTTCCGGAACCGAGAGGCAAGGGGATGCTGACCGTCTTCGAGAACCTCTGGTTCTCGGTCGACCCCGGCGAGTTCGTCTGCATCATCGGCCACTCGGGTTGCGGCAAGTCGACGATCCTGAACATTCTCGCGGGTCTTGACCGGCCGACCGAGGGCGTCGTCATCGTCGGCGAACAGGCACTCGATGGCCCGAGCCTCGACCGCGCCGTGATCTTCCAGAGCCACGCCCTGATGCCGTGGCTTTCGGCCGAACGGAACATCGAACTCGGCGTCGCATCGCGCCATCGCGACTGGTCGGCGGCCAGGGTGAAGGAGCATGCGCGGCGCTATCTGTCGCTCGTGCATCTGGAGGGCGCCGAGGCCAAGAAGCCGGCGCAACTATCGGGCGGCATGCGCCAGCGCGTCGGCATCGCCCGCGCGCTCGCCGTCGAGCCGAAGATCCTGCTGATGGACGAGCCCTTCTCGGCGCTCGATGCGCTGACCCGTGGCTCGCTCCAGGACGAGGTCCTCTCCATCCGTCGGGCCACTGACCAGACCATCTTCATGATCACACACGACATCGACGAGGCGATGCTCCTCGCCGACAAGATCGTGCTGATGACGAATGGCCCGCGGGCCCGCATCGCCGAGATCGTCGAGAACACGCTCCCCGCCGACCGCCAGCGGACGGAGATGCACCGTCATCCGAACTACTACCCGCTCCGCAACCACCTCCTCGAGTTCCTCGTCACCCGGTCCCGCGAATTGGCCGGCGGCGTCGGGGCCGAGAAGGCCAACTACCGATCGCCCCCCATCGTCCGCCCCGTTGCAGGCGAGACACGTGCCAATGGACCGACCGATGCACCGACGACCCTCGTCTCCCAATCGACCCGTTCGCGCCCCGACCCGCGCCGTTCGCGCCCGGCCTTCCCCCGCCTCGTCGCACGCGGCGACGGACGGACCGCCGTCCTTGAAGGTTCTGGGCCGCCACGCCGAAACCGCCCCTTCACCGAAACCCAGCCAAGAGGCAGATAGACCGATGAACCGTCAGCAGCTCACCGAGAAGATCCTCGACATCAAGCGTGAGAAGGACTGGACCTGGGCCTACATCACGAGCGAGATCGGCGGCATGAGCCCCGTGCTCGTCGTCGGCGCGCTGCTTGGCCAGCACAAGCTCGTGAAGCCCCTCGCGAAGAAGGCCGCCACGCTGTTCGGCCTGTCGCCGCTCGAGGAGAAGATGCTCAACGAGGTGCCCATGCGTGGCACTGGCACGCCGATGCCGCCGACAGACCCGCTGATCTATCGCTTCTATGAACTGGTGCTGGTCAACAGCCCGGCCTGGAAGGTCCTGATCGAGGAGCAGTTCGGCGACGGCATCATGTCGGCGATCGACTTCGACATGCAGATGGAGCGTCTGCCGAACGAGAAGGGCGATCGGGTCAAGATCACGATGTCCGGCAAGTTCCTGCCGTTCAAGTACTACGAGAACGAGCAGGGCGTTCCGGCCTACGGCTTCAAGGAGGAGTGACACGCGGCGGGGCGCGGTGAACGGCCGGTGCCTCTGTCGGGGGCGGGGGTGCCGGCCCGCCACCGTGCGCCGACGCCGCGCTCACACGTCGAGTTCGATCCAGACCGGCGTGTGATCCGACGGCTTGTCCCAGCCGCGCGGCGCCCGGTCGACGCCCGCTGCGACGAGCCGGTCCGCCGCGCGTGGCGACAGCAGGAGATGGTCGATCCGGATGCCGTTGTCCTTCTGCCAGGCGCCGGCCTGATAGTCCCAGAACGAGTAGACGCCAGCCCCCGCATCGCAGGCGCGCACGGCATCCGTGAAGCCGAGGGCCAGAAGCCGCCGCCACGCCGCGCGTGACTGCGGTTGATAGAGCGCGTCGTCGACCCAAGCGGCGGGCGTCTTCGCGTCGGCAGGCTCGGGAATGATGTTGTAGTCCCCGCAGAGAACGAGCGGCTCCTCGAGTGTCAGCAGGTCCTTGGCGTGCGCCTCGAGCCGGGCGAGCCACGCGAGTTTGTACGTGAACTTGTCGGTCCCGATCGGGTTCCCGTTCGGCAGATAGAGGCCACCGACGCGAACGACGCTCTCGGGCAACGACACTACGGCCTCGATGTAACGCGCTTGCAGATCGTCCGGGTCACCGGGTAGTCCCCGCCGCACGTCATCAAGTGGGTGCTTCGAGAGAATGGCGACGCCGTTGAAGCCCTTCTGTCCGTGCACCGCCACGTTGTAGCCGAGCGCCTCGATATCGCTTGCCGGAAAGCCCTCGTCGACGCTCTTGATCTCCTGCAGGCAGACGACGTCCGGCTCCGCGAGGCGCAGCCACTGGAGCAGCGTGTCGATGCGTGCTTTCACGCCGTTGATGTTCCAGGTCGCAATCCGCATCGCGAGGCTCCGCCGTGTGTTCGGGCGCCAGAACGACGCGTCGGGCGGCCGAAGTCAACGTTCATGTGAGCCGCCCCGCCGCCGCGATCGGCACGGACAGCGCGTCACCGCCGCCACCACCACCCCATCCAGCGGCTCCACCAGTGCCACGGCCACATCAGCGAGTCGGCCGCGTCACGCGCCTGCTCTGCCGGGCCGGCGGGCTGAGCCAGTCGCCCGACCAGAAACCAGCCGGCGAGAAATCCGCCGACGTGGGCCCACCACGCGACTCCGCCTGTCTGCCCCGGCATGAGCAGAGTGCCGGCGCCGCTGACGAGTTGGGTGAGGAACCAGAGCCCCGCGAACACCATCACCGGCAGCATGAAGAAGACGGGAATGATCCCCACCGGTTGCAGCAGGTTGACCCAGGCATAGGGGAATCGCCGCGCGTATGCTCCGATCACCCCCGCGATCGCCCCCGAAGCGCCGAGCGCCGGCACGGTGGAGGAGAAGTTCGTCACGAGGTGGAGCAGTCCTGCGGCGAACCCCGCCAGCACATAGAGCGCGACATAGCGGGCGACGCCGAGCCGATCCTCCAGCGCCGGGCCGAGAACCCACAGTACCCACAGGTTGGAGGCGATGTGCAGAAGTCCGCCGTGCAGGAACATGCTCGTGAGGAAGGGAACCAGGTTCGTGCGGTCGAGGCCATGCTTCGCCGCGAAGGCACTGTCTGTGTAGCGCGCCGGTACAAGGGCGTAGTCGAGGAGAAAGCGCTCGACCTGCGGGCTGCCGAGGGTCAGCTGGTACCCGAACGCGAGGACGCAGAGCGCTATGGCGCCATAGGTGGTGACCGGCGTGGCCGAATAGGCAATGCTGTTGTGCGTCGGAATCATGTGCTGAAAGCTCCGGCCACGGGCTGTCACGTCGCCCCAACCATGGACCGGGCAGCCAGCGTGCTCAACCGACGACGGTGATCATGGTTCCACCCCGTTCCTATGCTCGCCCGAGATCCTGTCGAAAAGTGCCGTCAGCGGCCGCGATGCCACCACGACCAGCAGGATCACGAGCGCCGTCGACGCGAGCACGACGCCGAAGATGGTGAGCCTCGTCCCGAGCGGCGCATCGGCCGCCGCGATCAGGTTCATGCCGAGGAAGCCGGTTGCCACCGTGCCGATCAGGCCCAGGATCGTGACGGCCGTGAGCCGGTGCATGGAGCCGGTCTGCCGCCGGAGCACGTCGCTGTCGAGGTACTGCACGCTGTCGAAGATCTCGCTTCTGAGATCGCGGTAGGTCGCCTCTGTGTCGAGCTGCCGGCGCAGCATGCGGAACAGATCACGAGCCTGATCCTGGTGCGAAGCGTCGCCGATCCAGTAGCGCTGCGTGAAGCTCATGAACGCTTCCTGCAAGGCATAGATCTCGGATCGGAAGCGGACGGTCGAGCGCGAGCTCTGCACTTCCAGGCGCTTGATGGCCGCGACCAGTCGGTCGGAGAGCATCAGCAGTGCCGCTTTGTGGAAATGTGCAATCAGGAACAGCAGGTAGTACTGGTGGCGGAATTGCCCGAGCAGGCCCCGCTCGTTGTCGTGCGCAAACGCGGCATCCGCATCCGTGACGACCGTGAACGCGTGTCCGCAGAGCAGGAACCGCGTACTCGCCGTGCCGTCCCGCGGGTTCTCGTAGAAGAACCGGTCGTAGCAGTGGTTGCGCTCGAAATCCGCAAGGTGCCGGTCCGAGTACGGGAGGCCCCGGCCCGAGCCGGAAGCGAACGTCAGCCGGATGTACTCCTGCCGGTCGAGCGCCGCCATGTCCGGGACCGACAGGAACGCCATCTGCGGCAGACGATAGTACTCGATCTGCCGGAACTGGAGCGTACCTGCCCTCCGCGCGCCGTAGGGTGTCAACGGCGCCAGCAGGAACTCCCAGTGCGCCGAGAAGGCGGGCGACCGGGCACGACCAACGGACTCCATGTATCGGGCCCGGTTCTCGTAGTCGGACCGCGCCAGCACCAGACCCTCGCCGTCGAGCCATTCGACGAGCGCCGGGCAGTGCAGTGGCTCCCCCGTCTCCGACCAGCCGGGCGGATAGGCGCGCCCGAACCGGTACATGATCTCGTGCGCCACGTTGAGCGGCACGTCGTCGAGAGCCAGCTCGCAGGCGAGGATCGCCACGTCGACGTCGTGGAAGAAGTGGAGATCGAGATGGCTCACCTGCGCAACGACCGGTTGCTCTCCGGCCCTGAGCTGGATCCTCACCGACTGCACGTCTTTGCGCCGGTAGACTCTGAGCGGCGCTTCGCCGGGCTTCAGATCGCTGATCCGTCCCTCGACGTCGCCATAAATGAACCGCTGCACGTGCGGCAGGAAGCTGACGAATTCACGGTAGTGGCGCTCCTGCAGCGGCAGGTCGGGATTGCCGATCTCGTCCTCGACGACCTGCCAGACGCCCCGACCGGCGGCCTCGAACCGCGCTTCGCACGCAGAGCTGTCGGGGTGCACGTCACGGACGACCTCGACCGGCCAGATGACAATCGATCTGAAGTGCCGCACGGTGACGTCGGTGCTGGAGGGACTGTGCGGCATACCGGGCTCCGGTCGGAACGTCTGTCGATGAGGCGGCGAGATCGCCGGGGTGCTCTCACGCAGCACGGCCTTGCGAATTTCACATGACACCCGAAGGCCACGATTCTCCGCCAGTGCATGACGCCCCGCCCTGTCGTCGGCGTCAAACGAGAAAAGGGCCCGCGATGCGGACCCTTCTCTGCAACACACTGTCCGGCTGACGTCAGCGCTTCGAGAACTGGAAGCTCCGGCGGGCTTTCATGCGGCCGTACTTCTTGCGCTCGACGACGCGGCTGTCGCGGGTGAGATAGCCACCCTTCTTGAGCACGCCACGCAGGCCGGGCTCGTAGTAGGTGAGCGCCTTCGAGAGACCATGTCGCACCGCGCCGGCCTGGCCCGAAAGTCCACCGCCGGCAACCGTCGCGACAATGTCGAACTGGTCCATGCGGTTGGCAGCGATGAGCGGCTGCTTCAGGATCATCTGCAGGACGGGACGAGCGAAGTAGGCCTCGAACGTCTTGCCGTTGACCGTGATTTTCCCGGCGCCGGGTTTCACCCAGACGCGCGCCACGGCGTTCTTCCGCTTGCCGGTCGCATAAGCGCGGCCGAGCGTGTCGAGCTTCTGGACATGGACGGGACCTTCGCCGGCGCTCGTGTCGCCCGCCTGTCCCTTGAGTTCGCCGAGGTCGCTCAGCGTCATCGGTTCGGTAGCCATGGTTTTCAGGCCCTCGTGTTCTTGCGGTTCATCGCGGCAACGTCGAGCGCCACGGGATTCTGAGCCTGATGGGGATGCTCCGCGCCGGCGTAGATCTTGAGGTTGCCCATGATCTTCCGCTGCAGGGGACCGCGCGCGAGCATGCGCGACACGGCGAGCTCGATGACCCGCCCGGGGTACTTGCTCTCGAGGATGCGGCGCGGTGTCCGCACCTTGATCCCGCCCGGGTGTCCCGTGTGGCGGAAGTACTGCTTGTCCTCGAGCTTGTTGCCCGTGAACACGACCTTCTCGGCGTTGATCACGATGACATTGTCACCCATGTCGACGTGCGGCGTGTAGGTGGGCTTGTGCTTGCCCTTGAGGCGCATGGCGATGAGGCTGGCGAGTCGCCCGACGACCAAACCCTTGGCGTCGATGACGATCCATTTCTTTTCCACCTCGCCGGGTTTGGCGGAGTAGGTCTTCATGCAGGGTTCTCCCGAGTGGAGCCGGCGCCTCGAAAAAGGCCGCCTGGCCGCGTGCAGCGCAAGCCGCAGGGCAGCGTATAGGGCACGCCGGATGGACCGTCAATCCGAGTATTGCTGAGGGTGCGGGGAAAACATAAGTCGAATCAATGTGTTGCGAAATAGGTCGTATATTACCTCAAAGACGGTAGGATAAGACCACATCATTTCTCCGAGGGCAGCGCGTAGGTCCCGGTGGCGTGCGCGACCATCCCGTCACGACCGGCGGACGTCAGGGCAACCTCTGCGTAGGCGGTGCGCCGGCCGATGCGGATGAGGCTGACATCGGCGAACGTATCGACCGGATCGGGCCGCGACAGGAAGTTGATCGAGAGATTGCTCGTCACGGCAGGAATGGCGCGCGGGCCGAGCGTGGCGAGCAGCGCGACATAGATTGCGAAGTCGGCGAGCGTGAACAGGGCGGGCCCGGAGACCGTCCCTCCCGGGCGAAGGTTGCGCGGATCGGCTGCCATGCGCACGCGAGCCTGCGACAGAGCGACGGATTCGATGCTCATCAACCGTCCAGCAGAATGGATCTCGGGAAATGCGCTGTCGATCAGTTGCGTCACGGCCTCGGTGGTGAGAGGAAGTTCGAGGGCGGTATTGCTCGTCATCGCTTTTATGTCCCAATTGTGCGGTCTAACGCGCGCCGAGGATCTATAGCCGTGATCCGCTCCCTCTGAACACCCAGGAGATGGTTGCAATGAAGCTCATGAGACAGTTTCTGGCGGCCGTTCTGGCCGTGTTTGCGTTCGCGATGATCGAGCCGGCTTCGGCCCAGCAGCCGCAGCAGCAGCAGGGCGAAGAGCCGGCCTTCAAGCAGATCAAGCTCAGCGAGCAGGTGATCAAGAACTACATCAAGGCGCAGTCCGAGATGGCGGCACTCGCCGGCCAGCAGGGCGCCCAGCCCTCCGACAAGCCTGATCCCAAGGTTCAGGCCCAGCTCGACGCGGTCGCCAAGAAGAACGGCTTTGCGACGTTTGCCGACTTCGACGACGTCGCCTTCAATGTCTCGATGGTGATGGGCGGCCTCGATCCCCAGACCGGCGCCTTCACGGACCCGATCTCCGCGATCAAGAAGGAGATCGCCGAGATCACCGCCGACACGTCGCTTCCCGAAAAGGACAAGAAGCAGATGCTGGACGAACTGAACGAGGCGTTGAAGTATACGCCGCCGTTGCAGTTCCCCGAGAACGTCGATCTCGTCAAGAAGCATCGCGCCGAGATCGAGAAGGTCCTCCAGTAAGCCGGCGCGCCGCGGCCTCGTCGCGGCCTGCCACCTCCAGAGAGTGTTCGAACATGCAGGACAGGCCCGCTTCCCAACCCTCGACCGCAATTCTGCTCGAGGACCGAAGCGGCGCCGTCGCTCGGCTGACCCTCAATCGCCCGGCGCAGCGCAACTCCCTCTCCGAGGAACTGATCGCCGCCTTGCAGGCGGCCATCGACCGCCTGTCTGGGGACCCGTCCGTGGCCGCGGTCGTCATCGACGCCAACGGGCCGGCATTCTCTTCGGGCCATGATCTGAAGCAGATGACGGCACGGCGCGCCGATGCCGATCGGGGCCGGGCCTATTTCGAGCATCTGATGAACCAGTGCGCGCGCATGATGATGTCCATCGTGCGCTCGCCGAAGCCGTTCATTGCGGCTGTGGAAGGTGTGGCCTCGGCGGCGGGCTGTCAGCTCGTCGCCACCTGCGATCTCGCCGTAGCGGGCGCATCCGCCCGTTTCATCACGCCCGGCGTCAACATCGGGCTCTTCTGCTCGACCCCCATGGTCGCGCTCTCGCGCAACGTGCCGCGCAAGCAGGCCATGGAGATGCTGTTGCTGGGCGAGATGCTGAGCGCGGTCGATGCCGAGCGTTACGGGCTGGTCAATCGCGTTGTCGCCGAGGGCAAGGCGATCGACGAGGCCCTCGCCATGGTCGCGATCATTGCTGGCAAATCGGCCGCCACCGTGGCCATCGGCAAGGAAGCATTCTACCGCCAGCTCGAGATGCCGATCGCCGAGGCCTATGCCGAAGCGGCCGCCGTCATGGTCCGGAACATGCTCTTCCGCGACGCCCGGGAAGGCATCGACGCCTTCATCGAGAAGCGCCCGCCCGTCTGGATCGGGAGTTGACGGTGGCGCCACTCCGCCTCGGCATCGTGACCCTCGGTGTCGAGAACCTTGCTCGGTCTCGGGAATTCTACGTCTCGATGGGGCTCGTGCCGTCGTCGACCAGCAACGACCATATCGTGTTCTTCGATACCGGCAGCTCTGTGCTCGCGCTCTATGGCCGGCACGCCCTCGCCGACGATGCCGGTGTCCCGGCGACGCCAGCGGGCTTTCGGGGTGTGACGCTCGCCTGGAACGTTGGGAGCGAGGCCGAGGCGGATGCTGCGCTCGCCCAGGCCGTCGCCTGTGGCGCAACCCTCGTCAAGCCGGCCCGGCGGGCATCCTGGGGCGGCTATAGTGGCTACTTCGCAGATCCCGATGGCCATCTCTGGGAGGTCGCCTACAATCCCTTCTTCGGTCTCCAGCCGAACGGCCGCGTCGAGCTCCCTTGACCGGCGCTGCTGGACCATCGCGACGCCGAGGACGCCCTTGATGAACCACGATCGCTACGACGATGCCTACATCTCGGGCATCCTCTCGGAAACCCGGACCGTCGCCATGGTGGGCGCGTCTGCGAACATCAACCGGCCGAGCTATTTCGTGATCAAGTATCTGCTCGGCAAAGGCTACGCCGTGCACCCGATCAATCCGGGCCTCGCGGGCAAGGAGATTCAGGGCTGTCGAGTCTACGCGTCCCTCGCCGAAGTGCCGTGCCCCGTCGATATGGTCGACATCTTCCGCAACTCGGAGGCGGCGCTCGAGGTCACGCGCGAGGCGATCGCCCAAAAGGCCCGGCTCGGATTGAAGTTGGTCTGGATGCAGCTCTCCGTTCGCAACGACGAGGCCGCCGCCGAGGCCGAAGCCGCCGGTCTGAAGGTCGTCATGAACCGGTGCCCCAAGATCGAGTACGGACGTCTCTCCGGCGAGATCGGCTGGATGGGCGTCAACGCGGGTGTGGTGTCGTCACGCCGCCCGATCCTCGGTGCCGGCGTGCAGAACCAGATCCTGGGCGGCGCGTTCAAGAAGACGCCGTGAGCGGCCTCACCCGCCGAGAAACTCGCGCCTGAGCCGCGCCGTATCCTGCCCGAGTTTCGGCACGGGCTTGCTCTCGCCCATGGCGCCATCCCAGATCGCCGCCGGCGACGGCAGACGCGTCATGCCCTTGGCGAACGGTACGTCCATCAGCCTGAGATGCGGGTGATCGCGCAGCGCCGCCCAGTCGGACACGCGCCCGAAGGCGATATCCGCGCCATCGAGCCGGGCAATCGCATCGCCGACGTCGGTCGCCGAGAACCACGTCTGGATCAGTGCGTCGGTCGCCTCCCGGTTGGCGACCCGGTCCGAGTTCGAGGCGAACCGGGGATCCTTCGCGGCGTCTGGCTGCCCGATGACCTTCTCGCAGAGCGACCGCCACTCGCGCTCGTTCTGGATCGAGATCAGAACCGGCTGGCCGTCTCGTGTCGTGAACACCCCATAGGGTGCGAGCGCCGTGTGCCGGAGCCCGATGCGCGGCTGTGGCGACCCCTGGATACCCTGGAGCATCGGCACGCTCATGTACTCGGCCATGGCGTCGAACATCGAGATGCGGATGTCGGCGCCCCGGCCCGTGGTCGCCCGCCGGAGCAGAGCCTCGAGGATCGCCTCGTAAGCGAGATGACCGGTCGTGATATCGACGATCGATATGCCGACACGCGACGGTTCGTCGGCGCTTCCCGTCACCGAGGCGAGGCCCGACTCGGCCTGGATCAGCATGTCGTAGGCCTTGCGTTGTGCGAAGGGCCCGGTGTCGCCGTAGCCCGAGATCGAGCACGCGACGAGCCTCGGGTGCCGCGCGGTCAGCACGTCCGTCCCGAGGCCGAGCTTCGCCAGTGCCCCAGGCTTCAGGTTCTGCACCAGCACGTCGGCCTTGGCGACGAGCGCTTCGAACAGCGCCCGGTCCTCGGCCTTCGCGAGGTCGCAGACGACCGACTCCTTCCCCCGGTTGAGCCACACGAAATAGATGCTCTCCCCGTCGAGCAAGCGGTCGTAGGCCCGCGCGAAATCGCCTTCCGGCCGCTCGACCTTCACGACCCGCGCGCCGCCGTCGGCGAGAAGCCGCCCGCACATGGGGCCGGCAATGGCTTGCTCCACGGAAATGGCGAGCAACCCTTCGAGTGGTCTCATGCGGCGCATCCTTCGTTTCGTGTGGCCCGCAAGGTGGAGGCTCCGGCGCATGGCCGTCAAGCGACCTCGACAAACCCTCGTCCATTTGGAAGGCTCGCGCGCACGAGCCGGCTCGACCCGGCGTGACGAGGGGAGGCGGCACGGTGCGGCAGACGACGGGTGGGCGACTGGACGGGCACGTGGTTCTGGTGACCGGCGCTGCAGGGACGCTCGGCCGCGCCATCTCTGCCGCCGTGACCGAGGGCGGCGGCATTGCCGTGACGAGCGACCTCGCTGGGCGAGAGGGCATGGACTTCGCCCTCGACGTCACGTGCGAGGCGGACTGGCAACGCGCCATGGCCGAGATCGCGGAGCGCCACGGCCGGCTCGACGGCCTCGTCAACAACGCGGGTATCGTCCTCGTCGGCGACGTCGAGGCGACGAGCCTCGCCGACTGGCGCCGCGTGATGGCCGTCAACGCCGATGGCGTCTTTCTCGGATGCAAGTCCGCCATGACGTTGCTGGCGCGGTCCTTGTCTCCGTCGATCGTCAACGTGTCGTCCGTTTCGGGCCTCGTCGGGGGCGCCAATCTCGCGGCCTATAACGCTTCGAAGGGAGCTGTCCGCCTACTTACGAAATCGGTGGCGCTCGCCGGCGCGCGGCGTTCGCCGCAGGTGCGCTGCAACTCGGTGCATCCTGCGTTCGTCGCAGGCGACATGGTGGACGGCCTCGCCGCCGCGGCCCGCGATCCTGATCGCGCGAGGGCTCGCATGGCAGCCGACATCCCGCTCGGTCGACTGGCCGAGCCGGCTGAGATCGCCGAGGCCGTGGTCTGGCTCCTGTCGCCGGCCTCGGCCTTCATGACCGGCGCCGAGATGGTGCTCGACGGCGGCCTCGTCGCGCGCTGAGCGATCCTCGCTTGATGGGCGTCAAGGTGCCGAGCGCCAGGGCCGCAATTCTTGGAACCCCGTCGAGCGCGACGCTCCCGTGACGGCCAGCGAGAACGCCGGAGGACCCATGTCGAAGCCCATCACTGACCAGGCGGAGGTCTCGATCGATTTCCCGGACAAGTTCTTCATGGGCTCGTTCAGTCGTGGCAGCCGCTACGATGTGACTGCCGACCGGGACGGCGTCCACCTCCACCTCGAACGGACTCACGGCGAGAAGCGCCGCGTCGGGTTCCACGTCCATTATTATTTGCTGGCCGAGTTGCTGACCGCCACGGCCGAAGCCGTTGCTGGCGTTGATCGCATCGACGAGGAGCAAAAGAAGGCACTGAAGGAAGCCGCCGCACTGCTGCAGAAGCTTCCCTGATCCATGCGGGTCGGTCTTCTCGGGCCGATCGGCCCAGGCGGCCATCCGTCCCTTGTTCCGGTCGAGCAGGATCGGACGCACCATGCGGTGGAACCGCTCGGCTTCCGCGTCATGGAGATAGCCCGACAGACAGAACGAGTGACAGCCGATGTCGATGTAGTTCTGCAGCACGCTGGCGCATTGCTCCGGATTTCCGACGATGACAACGCCAGCGCCGGGACGCGCCTTGGCGAGCCCCACCCAGAGGTTCGGCGCGATCACGTCGCCCTTGGCGCGCAACTCCTGCACCCGTCGGTTGGCGGCTGAACCCGCGTAGTAGGTCTTGATGTAGGCCTCGCGCTCGGCCCCGACATTGCGAATGAGGCCGTCGGCGGCGTCCCATGCCTCCGCTTCGGTCTCGCGGCAGACGATCTGGAGCCGCATGCCGAACCCGATCTGATCCTGTCGCCCGTGCTTGGCGGCAAGCTGGCGGATGGACGTCATGTTGGCCGAGATCGTCTCGTAGGTGTCGCCCCAGAAGAGATGCACGTCCGAATGCTTGGCGGAGAGATGCCACGCCTGCCCGGAGCCGCCGCCCAGATAGAACTTGGGGTATGGCGTCTGATAGGGCTTCGGCGTCAGCTCCGCCTGCTTCAGGGTGTAGAACTTTCCCGACCAGTCGGTACGGCCGCCGCCCTGCGTCCACAGCGCCTTCAGGATCGAGACCTCCTCGTCCATGATCTCGTAGCGCTCTTCCTTCGACCACTTGACGCCCTCGGCCTCGTTCTCCTGGTCGCTCTGCCCGGCGATGAGATTGACCGAGATTCGCCCGCCCGAGAGCTGGTCGCAGGTCGAGATCATCTTGGCGAGCAGCACGGGATTGATGTAGCTCGGCCGCGCCGCGACCAGCATCCGCATCTTCTTCGTCTGACCGATCATCAGCGCGCCCGTCATCCAGGCATCCCAGCACTGGTGCCCGACCGGGATCAGCATGTACTCGAAGCCGGCCGCCTCGGCGGCCTTCGCGACCCGCGTGAACATCTCGTTCCCGGCCGGAACCTTGAGGGGGTCGCCGTAGTCGTCGGTGTCGCCCCGTGTCGGAAGGAACCAGCCGAACTCGAGTGGCCGCATGTCTCTCTCCCAGATGTTGTTTTGTCTGCCGGCAGTTCAGCGCATCGGCAGCACGCCTTCAAGCGTCGCCTTGATGCCGGTCAAAGGCCTTCGATGCAGTAGATACGGGCCGGCGCGCCGTCAGCCCCGGGGATCTTGAGCGGCGCAGCCGAGAAGAAGACCCGGTCGGCGCTGATCTCGGCCGTGTTCACCACATACTCGATCATGTTGACGCCGGCCCGGAGCAGGACGTCGTGCGTGGTCATGTCGGCGAGCGGGCTCTTCTTGCCGGAAAGCGACAGCCGGATCGCATGGTCCTGCGGAAAATCGTAGGCGACCGTCCTGATGCCCGACCGCAGCAGCCAGTCCGCCGCCGACCGGTCGAGCCACGGCGCGTCGAGCCAGAACTCCTTCGTATAGGGCGAGCGATGCCGGTCCCAGCCGGTCTTGAAGAGCGCGATGCCCCCCGCCTCCAGATGCCCCGCCCGCGCCGCGAGCCGCTCCGCCCCGATCTCCTCCATGGGCTTCACGTCCATGAGATCGATGACGGCCGCGTGCCCGACCACATCGCCGAGCGGTGTCGCCTCGATGGTCGCGCCATCAAGGAACATGTGCCGGCGCGCATCGACATGGCTGAAGGCGTGGCACGACACGGTGAGCCATGTGACGCGGGCCGTGTCGCCGTTCGCGATATCGCCCTTGAAGGACACGTCCGTCTTCCAGCGCGGATGCGCGTCGGAGATGGGCATACTGAGATCGATGATGCGCATGGGGCTCCCTCAGACGTTGGCCGTGTGCCCGATACGGTAGACCCGGCAGGCGGTATCGTGAAAGAGCGCGCGGCGGTCCGCTTCCGGCAACCCGTGCGTGACGGCCTTGTAGACCGTGAAGATCTCCTCGAAAGACCCGGTGAGCCCGTCGACGGGAAAGTTCGAGGCGAACATCGCGCGCGACGGCCCGAACGACTCGATCAGTGCCTCCACGACAGGCTGCTGCAAGTCGACACTCCACGGCTCACCGGGGACGCCGATGCCGGAGATTTTCATGATCGTCTGCGGTGCCTCGGCCGCCCGCCGGATGGCGCGACCCCAGCCCGCCATGGCCTCGGGAGAACGATCAGCGGGAAGGAACGCGTGATTGATCACCACCGTCGTCTCGGGGTGCGCGGCCACGAGGCCGAGAAGCTCGTCCACATGCCACCACGGTGCCTGCAACTCGAAATGCAACCCGTTCCGCGCGAGCGCCGCATAACCGCGCCGCCACCAGGGGTCACCGAGCCCGCCCGGGGCATTTGGTTCGATCCGGTCGGGCGAGGGGGCCGCCGTCGGCTTGTGCCGGATGCCGCGCACGATCGGGCACGCGGCCTGGCGTGCGATCTGGTCGGCGGCCCCGGGGGCGTGAAGGAACGTCCGCGCCACATGTGCCGCCGGCAGCGTCGTGTCGGCCTGATGCTGCCGGTACGTCCAGTCCGTCTCGTCGACCAGCCGCGCCTCGGCCCACTCGGCTTCCATCGTCACCGTCGCGACGACACGATGTCGGCCGGTCGCGCGGCGATAATCGGCCTGCAGGAAATCGCGCCGGATCGGCCCATAGTCCCCATACCGGAACGGAATCCAAGGCGGCTCGGTGAGCCACGGCTGGGCGCCGAGCGACAGATCCCATAGGTGATGGTGGGCATCCACGATCGCGATGTCGTCGTCGCTCACGCCGGCCTCCCGAGCCACCCGATGCGACTACGCCGCCGCGCCGAGCACCGCCTTGGTCTCGAGGTACTCCTCGATGCCGAAGCGGCCCCACTCACGGCCATTGCCCGACTGGCGGTAGCCGCCGAACGGCGCCTTCGGATCGGCCGGTGCGAGATTGACCGTCACCATGCCCGCCCGAAGCCGTCGCGCGATGGCCGTGGCCTTGGCCGCATCGGCGCCCGAGACGTAGGCCGCGAGCCCGAACGGGTGGTCGTTCGCGATCTCGACGGCCTGATCCGTGCTGTCGTAGGCCATGATCGCGAGCACCGGCCCGAAGATCTCCTCCCGCGCGACGGTCATGGCCGGCGTCACACCCGCGAACACGGTCGGCTTGACGTAATAGCCCTTCTCGAGCCCTGCCGGCCGCCCTGGTCCACCGGCCACGGTCTCGGCGCCGTCCTTGGCCCCGCTCTCGATCAGCGCCTGAATCTTCGACCACTGCACTTCCGAGACGACGGGACCCATCTCCGTTGCCGGATCGGCCGGCGAGCCGACCTTCATCACTTCGGCCACGCCTTTGGCGAGGGCGGCGGCCTCCGCCATGCGCGAGCGCGGCACCAGCATCCGCGTCGGCGCGTTGCACGATTGGCCGGAGTTGCGGAAGCAGAGCTTCACGCCCTCGACGACCGCCTTCTCGAAGTTCTCGTCGTCGAGAATGATGTTGGCCGACTTGCCGCCGAGTTCCTGTCCGACGCGCTTGACGGTCGGCGCCGCACGGATCGCGACGTCGATGCCGGCCCGCGTCGAGCCCGTGAACGAGACGCAGTCGATGCCCGGATGCGCGGCGATGGCCTGCCCGACGGCGGCATCGCCGTTGACGAGGTTGAACACGCCCTTCGGCACGCCCGCTTCCTCGAGGATCTCCGCGATGAGCAGAGCCGAATAGGGAGCCACCTCCGAAGGCTTCAGCACCATCGTGCAACCGGCCGCGATCGCCGCTGCAACCTTGCAGCAGATCTGGTTCGCAGGCCAATTCCAAGGCGTGATCATGCCGATGACGCCGATCGGTTCGCGCACGATCTCGGTCGCCCCGTCACGCTCGACGAAATGGAAATCCTTGAGCAGGTCGCGGGCGACGCGGAAGTGCCCCATGCCGGCGCCAGCCTGGAACCGGGTCGCGAACGAGATCGGCGCCCCCATCTCCGCGCTGATGGTCTGCCCCATCTCGGTGAAGCGCTTCTTGTAGACGTCCGCGATCCGCCCGAGGAGATCCATCCGCTCTTCGACGCTCGTCCGGCTGAATGTGTCGAACGCCGTCCGGGCCGCCGCGACGGCCTTGTCGACGTCGGCCGAGCTCCCGAGAGCCACCTTGCCAAGCGGGGTCTCGGTCGCCGGATCGATGACGTCGATGGTCCGCGCTTCGACTGGCGCGACCCACGCCCCGCCGATGTAGAACTCGAGCGCGTGCTTGCTGGCCATGGAACTGTCCTCTGGTGCTATTGGGCTGCCGGAAGTGCGAGCACAGCCGGCAGCCCAAGTCAATCGGCCGCCGGTCACTGGCCTCCACCACGCACGATGCAGCACGCCTCTTTCGCGAGCGGAGCTCGCGGTGATCGATAAGGCCCATCGAGCATATGGCGGTTGCCGCACGACGGTCATCGCCCTTCGGCTGATGCTGCGGACGTTCGTCCGAACCAAGGAACTGGCCGTGGCGCCTTGGGCGGAGTTCGGTATCATGTGGAAGGTGTTCGCCGGCGCGTCGTCATCGCCACCTTCTTGATTGCGAGATGCCGCGATCAAGCCCAACCCGGCCTCGGCATGCGCGCTGTCGACGCCAGGGGCCGCCGATACGGAAATGCGTCGGTAGATCCTGGGTGGCTGTGTCGCGGCGCCGGCCGTGACAGTCGGAGGACGCGCGGTGTAGCGTGACGACCGGAAGCATGCCAACTGCCGCCGGAGGAGAACTCGCGTGAAGACGCCCGTCGATCCGATCGATTTCGAGCTGTTCAAGAACGCCGTGTTTTCCATTGCCGACGAGATGGCACTGACGATCTTCCGCACGACCTATTCAGCGGTCCTGAAGGACAACATGGACTATTCGACGGGCTTTGCCGACGGTGACGGCCGTCTCGCCGCCCAGGGCTTGACCCTGCCCGGCCATCTCGGCTCCACGCCCACCGCCCTCGAAGCCGTCATGCGGCACTTTCGCGACGACATGGCCGACGGTGACGTCTTCATCATGAACGACCCCTTCGACGGCGGCATGCATCTGCCGGACATTTTCGTCTTCAAGCCGCTTTATCACGAGGGCGAGCGGCTCGCCTTCGCTTGCACTGTTTGCCATCACACGGATGTCGGCGGTCGCGTTGCCGGCTCCAATGCGTCGGACTCGACGGAGATTTATGCCGAAGGGCTGCGCATCGCTCCGATGAAGCTCTACGACAAAGGCGTCCTCAACAAGACGCTGATGACCATCATCGAGAAGAACGTCCGCGTGCCGGTGATGGTGTTCGGGGACCTGCGTGCCCAGCTCGCCGCCTGCCATACCGCCGAAGTCCAGTTCGCTGACGTCGTGGCGAAGTGGGGCCCCGGCATGACCAAACGCATGCTGGACGAGACCATCGACTACGCCGAGCGTTTGACGCGGGCGGCCTTGCGCGACCTGCCCGATGGAGAGTGGACCTTCGAGGACTGGATCGACGACGACGGCGTCGATTTCGGCAAGCCGATCCGCCTGTTCGTGACCTTGCGCAAGTCCGGCGATAGCATGATCGTCGATTGGACAGGCACCAATCCGCAGGTGCGCGGCGCGATCAACAATACGCTGTCCTACACCAAGTCCGCCTCCTACTGCGCCATTCGCTCGGTGCTGCCACCCAACATCCCGAACAACGAGGGCGTGTTCCGCGCCATCGAGGTCATCTGCCCGCCAGGCACGGTCGGCAATGGCGTGCTGCCGGCAGCCTGCGCCGCGCGTGGTCTGACCGGATTTCGCATGGTCGATTGCATGTTCGGCGCGCTGGCCATGATGCTCCCGGAGAAGGTCAAGGCGGCGGGCGACGGTGGCAACACGGGCATTTCGGTCGGCGGCTACTATCCGGACCGCACACCGTTCGTCTACGTCGACTTCACGTGCGGAGCTTGGGGCGCCCGTCCCTGGGCTGACGGCCTCGATGGCAACAGCCACATGTTCGCCAACATGGCGCTTCCATCGGTCGAGGTGACCGAGGCCGAGCAGCCGATCTCGGTGCTGGCCTTCGAATTCGTCCCCGACAAGGCCGGCGCCGGCAAATGGCGTGGTGGCGTCCCTTACATGCGCGATTATCGGCTCAACACCGAGGATGCGACCTTGCAGGTGCGCTCCGACCGCAAGACGTTTCGCCCGTTCGGCCTCTACGGCGGCAGTCCCGGCGTCGCGAGCGAGAACTATCTGAACCCGGCGACGGACTGTGTCCCGCTCCCGTCGAAACTCACCCGCGATTTCAGGAAGGGCGAGGTCTTCCGGCATGTGCATCCCGGAGGCGGCGGCTGGGGCGATCCCCTCGAACGCGATCCGCAACTCGTCCTGCGCGATATCCGCAACGAGCTGCTGTCTGCTGCCAAGGCTGCGGCCGACTATGGTGTCCTGGTCGACACGGCGACGTGGACGATCAATCAGACCGCGACCGAACGCGCCCGTGCTGCGATCCGTCTGAAACGCAATTGGACAGAGGTGCCGAAGGTACAGCGCGAAGAGATCTCGCCACTCGAGCGGGCGGCGGAGTGATCATCATGAGCCAGGGCACCTCAAGCTATCTCGTCGGCGTGGACATCGGCGGCACCTTCACGGACATCGTGTTGTTGGGTAACGACGGTACGATCCACACCAAGAAGATTTCATCCAACGTCGGCAACTACGCTGCCGCGATCGTCGAAGGGCTGGCGCAGGTTTTCGCCGAGTGCGGCCTCGGCGGCGGCGACATTCACGAGATCCGGCACGGCACGACCGTTGCCTCGAACGCCATCCTCGAGCAGAAAGGCGCTCGCGTCGGCCTGATCACGACCAAGGGCTTTCGGGACGTGCTCGAGCTGCGCACATTGCGTATGCCGCGCCTTTACGACATGAGCTGGGAAAAGCCACCGCCCCTGGTCGAGCGATACCTGCGCCGGGTGGTCGACGAACGTATCGACGCCCACGGCAACATCGAACGCCCGATGGACGTGGTCGATGCCGAGACGCAGGTCCGGGCACTTCTGGCCGAGCGCGTCGACACGATCGCGGTGTGCCTGCTGAACTCGTTCGTCAATCCCACGCACGAGTACGAGATCAAGGCGGTGCTGGCGCGTCTGGCGCCGGACCTCCCGGTGTCGATCTCCTGCGAGGTCCTCCCGGAGATCAAGGAATATGAGCGCACATCGACGACGGTCATCAATGCCTACGTCATGCCGATCGTCGCGACCTACCTTTCAGCGTTGCGCAAGGGCCTTGACGCCAGCGGCATCCCCGCGCGCGTTCTTCTGATGCAATCGAATGGTGGCCTCACCACCGACCGGGCTGCCGCCGAGCGGCCGATGAACATCATCGAGTCCGGGCCCGCCGGCGGTGTCGTCGGCGCCGAGAAGCTGGCGCGTGTGCGCGGGTTCGACAAGATCATCACCTTCGACATGGGCGGTACGACCGCCAAGGCCTGCATGGTCGAAGGCGGCCAGGTGATGCGCGCGCAGGAGCAGTCCGTCGGCGCCGGCATCATGGCCGGCTCGCGCCTTCTCACGGGCGCCGGCTACATCCTCAAGGTGCCGGCAGTTGACCTCGCCGAGATCGGCGCCGGCGGCGGCAGTCATGTGCGCATCGACGCCGGCGGCGCCATGCAGGTCGGCCCCGACAGTGCCGGCGCATCGCCCGGGCCGGTCTGCTACGATCAGGGCGGCAAGATCCCGACCGTGACGGACGCCAACGTCGTGCTCGGCTATCTCAATCCGCAGCATCTGGTCGGCGGCGCGCTGCGCATCGACGCGTCGCTGTCGCGCGCGGCCTACGAGCGCGAAATTGCCCTGCCGCTGGGCCTCTCCGTCGAGCAGGCGGCGCTGGGCGCGCATCGGATCGCCGCGTCGAACATGATACGGGCGCTGCGGGCCGTGTCGACCGAGCGCGGACGCGATCCCCGCGAGTTCGCCTTGTTCGCGTTCGGCGGCAATGGGCCGTTGTTTGCGTGCGGCCTGGCGCAAGCGCTCGGGATCAGGCAGATCATCGTGCCGCCAGCCGCTGGCCTCTTCTCCTCGTTCGGGCTGCTGTACGCCGATGTCGAGTATCATTTCGCGCGCACGTTCCGTCGCCTGCTGCGCGGCAGCGCCTTCGATCCGGTGGCCGAGGCATGGGCGGCACTGACGGCGGCGGCGCGCGAACGGCTGTCGGCCGACGGCTACAGCGCGGGCCAGATGCAGATTTCGCGCTCCGCGGCGCTCCACTACAAGGGACAGAGCTTCGAACTGGTCGTGCCGGTGCCTGACGGTCCGGTCGATGCCCGCATGGCTGCGTTGCTGGAGGAGGCCTTTGGCGCTGAGCATGAGCGCGTCTACGGTCATCGCGCAGGTCCCGACGAACCCGTCGAGCTGGTGTCGATTCAGGTCGTCGGTCGCGCCCGGTCCGACCGCAACGCGATGCCGGCGCAGTTGCGCATGAGTCGAGCCGAGCCGAAAGCTTCGGCGCCGAGAAAGGCCTATTTCGGGACCGATATCGGCTGGGTCGACACGCCCGTGCTCGGCGGCCGCTCCGCCTTGCGCACGCCGTTGATTGGACCAGCCATCGTCGAGGAGTATGACGCGACCGTGCTCATTGCACCGGGGGCCGAGGCACGTCTGGACGCGAACGACAACATCGTCATCACGCTGTGACAGGTGCCGTCATGATCAGGAGACGCTGTTTGCCGCCTCGGCAAGCAGCGACATGCGCGCCGAGCCGACAGGCTCCGGCCGCCACCATTCGTGGCGAACGCCGCTGCCGCGGGCGTGCGAGGGTCTCGACGTCCTGCCCTTGATGTGCCCGGACCGGCGTCCGCGAAAATCCAGAAAGCTGACATTGACGCCGTAGTGCAGACGTTATCTGCGCTCGCTTCAGGAGATCTGCTCTCAGTGGCGTCGCGCTGGTCCGGTGCCCGTGGATTGGCGCTCATCGTTTTCTGTCGGCAAGCGTTAGGCCCGATCTTGTGGACGCAGGATCGCCCACCCTCTGGCGGGTAGCCCGAAATGTCCGGTCCTACGGTATCGCATCAGTTCGCGGCACCAAGTTCTGTCCGCACGCGCCGGATCAGGATCTCGATGTCGCCGTCTCTCAGGCAGGTTGGGCCCATCACGATCACACCCTCGCGCGCTCGGCCATGATTGACATGAACGGACGGATCGCTGTCCTGCAGCCGCTTGATGAGCTCGGCCGCAGAGAAGCCGAGCCGTGCCCGATCCACACTCAGATGTACCTCCGGCACACCCTTGCCGTTGTTCTCGACAAGCGTCACCGCTCCGCCAGGGATGCCGAGCAAGCCGGTGGTGATCTCCTGGCACACCCCGAGATGCCGTTTGTGCTCCCGCTCGTGATCCTGCTCGAGGAAGATCCTGAGCGCGGTCAAGAGACCGACGATCTCTTCCTTGCCGCACTTGGCAACGCGCCCGATGCCACTTGCGGGAAGGCCGACCAGCTGTGACTTGTCGAACAGACTGGCGGGCGGACTCCACTGATCGAAGAAGGTGTCGTGGTCGAGTTGCTGGAGTGCGGCCGACTGGATCAGATCGCGCCGCCCGGCGAGGATTCCGGAGGCTTGGGGACCGCCCAGGGCCTTGCCTCCCGAGAAAGCCACGAGGTCGGCGCCCTCGGCAATGAAGCGCTTCAGGTTGGCGACGGGCGGCAGCTGAGCAGCGGCATCGACGATCACTGGTACGCGACGCCGACGCG
>LNFM01000573.1_pt1 | contig 90864 bp, 86 predicted proteins | sample 596031 | NCBI WGS metagenome assembly LNFM01 (sample SAMN04254537, study PRJNA301005) | activated carbon metagenome | isolation source: dual media filters at the Ann Arbor, Michigan drinking water treatment plant | place: USA: Ann Arbor | reverse complement strand
CCCTCGCCGCAGCACGATCAATGGTCGCCACTTCGACGCCCCCTTTGTTTGACCCGCTGATTTCCGGCGGCCGACGTACTAACTTTGCGGCCTTGTCTCCCTCTAAGCAACCGGTACCCACATTTCCTTTGCCTAACCTAGCCCGGCGGCCCGCCACAAGCGCATCCGGACCCAAACCTGGGAATGTCCCTAATGCCGGGGCCCCAAGCGGTGCCTAAATTGTGGATTGTGCAGTTAGGTCACAACGATGGCGGAGATTTGGCGCCCGTAATCGGGCTCGGAACGGTGCGTTGTGCGGCGAAACGAGAAGAATTTCGATTCGTCGGCATAGGTGCAGTGCGATACGCGGTCCACGGCGGCAAGGCCCAGGGCCGCGAGGCGGCGGTCGACGAAGCCAGGAAGATCGAACCGGGTTTTTTCCCCGGGGGCCGGAGTTGTGAAAAAATCCCGGTTGGCGGGGTCGAGACCTAGCACCTCGGCTTCGAACTCGGGGCCGACTTCGTAGGCGGACTGGCTGATAGTGGGGCCGATGGCGGCGCGGATGCGGTCGCGGCGGGCGCCGGCCATTTCCATTTCGCCGACAGTGGCCTCGACGATGCCGGCGACGGCGCCGCGCCAGCCGGCGTGGGCCGCACCGACGACTTTGGCTTCGGGGTCAGCGAAGAGGACGGGGGTGCAATCGGCGGTGAGGATGCCGATGACGAGGCCGTGGACCTTGGTGACAACCGCGTCGGCCTTGGGGAGCGCATCCCGCGCGATCGGGCCATCGGCGCGCACCGCAGTACCAGAGTGGACTTGATAGACGGTGAGAACTTCGGGGCGGGTGCCACCGAGATGGCGGGCGACGCGAGCGCGGTTTTCGAGGACGCGGGCGGGATCGTCGCTGGAGCCGAGGCCGCAGTTGAGGCCGGCATAGAGCCCTTCAGAGACGCCGCCGTCGCGGGTGAAGAAGCCGTGACGGATGCCCGGGAGGTCGAGCGCGGGAGCGAGAATGGGATTGAGCATGGAATTGAGCATTGGTTTGAACATGGGGGCGACGTTACTCGAAGCCGGGGAGGATGGGGAGATTGGGCGAACGCAGACCGATGGCTTTGAAGCGCGACCCCATGCCTTGGGGAGCGATAAGGCGGGAGACAGCGAGTTCGATCTCGCCGGCTTTGGCGGGGTTGGCGCTCATGAGGCGCGAGGCACGTTCGACGATGCCGAGGCGGCCGAGAAATTCGCCTTGAGTGATCGGGCCGTCGACGGCGAGGGCGTGGTTCTGTGCTGCGGTGGCGAACGCTTCGAAGTCTACGTGCACGGTGAGGTCGGCTGCGCCCGGAGAGGTCAACGGGTGTTCAAATTGGTGCGCGCGCAGAGCTTGCAACGTTTCACCGGGAGCGGTTGCGAGATGACCGTAGTCGAAGAACATTGCGGCTAGGGGGGCGTTGGTCGATCTATGCGCGAGACCGGCGATGAGCGCGGTGTGATCCTGATGCTCGTGGATCGTTCCCTCTGCGGGTGTGAATACGAGGCGGTCACTTGCGTCGATAGACACGTGGCGTGGGATGCCGCCGATCATCTGGCTGGCCGGGACGGTGTCGAGGAATTCGTTCGCGATGACGATTGTTGGTGCGTCCGAAGTGGTTGCGAGAGATGCGTGCCACGCGACCGGCCGGTCGCACCCGCTAAGCGTTGCGCGCTGACGGTCGATCAGGGTTTCATTGCATTCGATGAGGTCGACATTGATGGCGTTGAGAAAAGGCTGGAGTTTCGCGGCCGCGCGGAGCGCATCGCGCATGAGGGTGCCGCGGCCGGGGCCCAATTCGACGAGGTTGACGCGGGCGGGCGATCCCATCTGCTGCCAGACGACAGCAGACCAGAGGCCGATCAATTCACCGAAGATCTGGCTGATTTCGGGCGCGGTGATGAAGTCGCCGCCGCGGCCGATGGCGGGCTGCTTGACGTAGTAGCCATGCTCGGGGTCGTGCAGACAGGCGTCCATGTACTCGGCGACGGAGAGCGGTCCCTCGCGGCGAATGCGTTCTTTGAGTTTGCGGGCCAGCGGCGTGTCGCGGCGGGCGTCGGGATCATAGCTCATCGTGTGAAAATGGTTCCGGCGCCGCAGAATGGCGCGGCGCCGGTTGTGAACGTTTGGGCAGCGAATGGCAACGGGCGATGGATGTGCGCGGGTCAGGACGCAATCTTGAAACGCGCCAATTGATCTTCCCAGGCCAGCGCGTGGCCGACGATTTCGTCTAGGTCGTCGTTGCGCGGCTGCCAGCCCAGCGCATCGCGGATCTTTTGCGAGCCAGCGACGATGGCGGCGGGATCGCCTGCACGGCGCGGAGACAGGCGCACGTCGAAGTTGACGCCGGAGACGCGCTTGACCGCATCGATGACTTCCAGAACCGAGAAGCCTTTCGAGTAGCCGCAGTTGAAGACATCCGACTTGCCGCCGGTGCGGAGATAATCGAGGGCTGCGACATGGGCGCGGATCAAATCGGAGACGTGGATGTAGTCGCGCACGCAGGTGCCGTCGTGGGTCGGATAGTCAGTGCCGAAGACGTCCATGTGCGTGCGCTGGCCGAGGGCCGTTTCGCAGGCGACCTTGATCAGATGCGTGGCGCGCGGCGTCGACTGGCCGGAGCGGCCTTTCGGGTCGGCGCCGGCGACGTTGAAGTATCGGAGCGCGACGTAGCGGAAATCGTGGGCGCGGGCGGCGTCGGCGAGCATGACTTCCGTCATGAGCTTCGACCAGCCGTAGGGCGACATTGGAGCCGGCGTGGCAGTTTCGCTGACCGGGTTCTCGAGTGGGTTGCCGTAAACGGCGGCGGTGGAGGAGAAAATGAAGTGCCGGATGCCGGTGGCGACGGCGGCTTCCATCAGGGCGCGGGATTTGACTGTGTTGTTATTGTAGTAGCCGAGCGGGTCGGCGACCGATTCTGGGACAACGATGGAGGCGGCGAAGTGGACGATGGCCTTGACGCCGTATTTACGGATGACGGTGCGGACGAGGTCCTGGTCACCCACATCGCCTACGACGAGGGTGGCGGCGGGGGGGATGGCCCAGCGGAAGCCGGTGGACAGATTGTCGAGGACTACGACGCGCTCGCCCGCATCCAAAAGGGCCAGAACCATGTGGCTGCCGATAAATCCCGCTCCACCTGTGACGAGGACTGCCATAGCGTTAACGCGCCTCCCTGACGCTTATGTTGACCGGTCTATGGGTTCGAAGAGTTTCAGTAACCCGTGTAATCTACGAGAATTGCGAAACCCTGACCTCGACACGCCACAATCCGTTCCTAATTCGCGTTGTCCACCATACAAGTTCCGTGCCCGGATTCGCAGTCCGGACTGGAACACTCCCCGCCACGGTCCCGCGACCCTGGCCTTCCCATCCTCCGGAGCCTCTCAGCATGTCTTCTAAGCCCGCGCGTATCCGCAAGGCCGTGTTCCCCGTTGCCGGTCTCGGCACCCGCTTCCTGCCCGCGACCAAAGCGGTGCCGAAAGAGATGCTGACGGTGGTGGACCGGCCGGTCATCCAGCACGTGGTGGATGAAGCGCGCGCGGCCGGCATCGAGCATTTCGTGTTCGTGACGGGACGCAACAAGGCGGTGATCGAGGATCACTTCGATATCCAGTACGAATTGGAGCGCACGCTCGCCGACCGGAAGAAGACGAAAGAACTGGATGCGTTGATGGCGGACCTGCCGGTGGCGGGTCAGGCAAGTTTCACGCGGCAGCAGGCGCCGCTGGGCCTTGGGCACGCGGTGTGGTGCGCGCGCGATATCATCGGCGATGAGCCGTTCGCCCTGCTCTTGCCAGATATGCTGCATCATGGCGCGACGCCGTGCCTGAAAGATATGATCGAGGCCTATGGCGCGTCGGGCGGCAACTTGATCGCGGTGGCGCCGGTGCCTGATGATCAGACGCAACAGTATGGCATCGTCGGCGTGACGGATGCGAAGGCCAAGGTGGCACGCATCACCCAGATGGTGGAGAAGCCGCCGCAGGGGACGGCGCCGTCGAACCTGCACATCACCGGGCGCTACATTCTGCAGCCGGAGATCTTCGAACTACTGGCCAAGCAGGAGAAAGGGGCGGGAGGTGAAATCCAGCTCACCGACAGCATGATCCGTTTGATGAGCGACCTGGGGCAGCCGTTCCATGCCGTGCAATTTGATGGCACCATTTACGATTGCGGATCAAAGATTGGGTTTCTGGCCGCCAATATTGCCTATGGACTGGAGCGGCCAGACCTCGCGGCGGGGCTCAGGGCAGAAATCACGCGGCTCTTGAAGTAGCGCCCCCGGCCCGTTCATCAGCTAAACTCACAACCGTAAAGCCGGAATCGAGAAAAACCATTTCGGCACACCATGGCATGATGTTGCCGGTTTGCGGTGTCATAGCCATCGGATACTGTCAGGATGCGAGATTGGGCGCCGCGCAACGCGCCCGCCGGAGGCTGTCGGAATGATCTTGAGAAAACGGGGTGCCGAGGGCGGCGCTGCCATGACGCGGAAGTTAACGCCACCGGGCGTGTTTCTCTTGCGCATGATGATCTTCCTCACGCTCGTGGGGTTCTTGGCGGCGATCCTGCATCAGCAGCTTGAAACCGCCTTCATGACCAACCCAGGGCTTAACGGGCTGATCGTCGGGGTGCTCTTTCTGGGCATTATTTATGCCTTCCGGCAGGTCATCCGGCTCTATCGCGAAATCAAGTGGGTCAACGCGTTCCGTATCTCCGACCCGGGACTGACAACCGATACGCAGCCTGTGTTGCTGGCGCCGATGGCCAACATGCTGCGCGACCGGACGGGAACCTTCTCGCTGGCCACCGTGTCGATGCGATCGATCATGGACTCGATCGGGTCGCGACTGGATGAAGCGCGCGACACGGGAAAGTATCTCGTTGGGCTGCTCGTGTTCCTCGGACTGTTGGGGACGTTCTGGGGATTGCTGGAGACCATGTCGTCTGTCGGCGCGACGATTGCGTCGCTCGACACCAAGGGCGAAGGCGTGGCGGCGTTCGATGAATTGAAAACGGGGCTGGCCGCGCCGCTGAAGGGAATGGGTACGGCATTTTCGTCATCGCTGCTGGGACTCGCCGGATCGCTGGTGCTGGGCTTTTTGGAATTGCAGGCCAACCACGCGCACAACCGCTTTTATAACGAACTGGAAGAATGGTTGTCAGGCATCACGGAACTCACGCCTGGGTCCGCATCGGCGACCGATCTGGCGAGCCGTCAGCTCACCACGGCCGTCTATGAAATGCAGCGGGCTGTCGCCGACCTCTCGGATAAGCTCAGCGCTCTCAATGTTCCTTCGTCGCCACAAAGCGGCGTGGCCGATAGCGGACCGGGGCCGGACGAGGCGGTGAAGGATCTGGCCCGCGGGGTCAATCAGTTGGTCACGCTGATGCGCAGCGAGCAGAAGGTCGTGCGCGAGTGGGTGGATGATCAGGCCTCGCATCAGGCGGAACTGGCGGGGGCGTTGAAGGCGCTCGCAGACAATTTCCAGCGCAGGACGACCTGAGATGGCCATGGGCCGCGGCCGGCGCCGCAGCATGGAGTACGGCGAATTCTGGCCGGGATACGTCGACGTTCTCTCGACGCTCCTGCTCGTCGTCACATTCCTGATGTCGATATTCATGCTATCGCAGTACTTCGCGACACAGGAGGCAGCGGGCAAGGATACGGTGCTGCAACGGCTGAACCGGCAGATCTCGGAATTGACGAGCCTGTTGTCTCTGGAAAAAGGCAAATCGAAAGAGGCGCAGGACGAGATGGCCGAACTGCAGGCCATGCTGGCGACGCTGAAATCCGAGAATGAGAAGCTCTCGGGCGTGGCGGCGCTCGGCGATGAGAGTGCCAAGTCGGCGGTGGGTCAGATCGGAACGCTGACGAGCGAACTAGATCAGCAGAAGGCGGTTTCGCAGGAGGCGTTGGCCAAAGTCGATCTTCTCAATCAGCAGCTGGCGCAATTGCGGCGGCAGATCGCGGCGCTCAACGAAGCGCTCGATGCGTCAGAGAAGAAGGGCGAGGTCAGCGACAAGACGATCAAGGATCTGGGGCAACGGCTCAACGCGGCGCTGGCGCGGCAGGTGCAGGAATTGCAGCGCTACCGTTCGGACTTTTTCGGACGGCTCAACGATCTCTTGAAGGACCGGAAGGATATCCGCGTCGTCGGCGACCGGTTCGTGTTCGAGAGCGAAGTTTTGTTCGCATCGGGGGCGGCTGCGTTGACGCCGGAGGGGCTGGCTGCACTCGATCCTATTGCGACGGCGATTGCCGATCTGGGCCGTCAGATCCCCAAGGAAGTCGATTGGGTGGTGCAGATCGACGGGCATACGGACATCAGGCCGATTGCCAGCGCGCAGTTTCCATCGAACTGGGAGCTGTCCACAGCGCGCGCTTCATCAGTGGTGAAGCACATGATCGCGCGCGGCGTGCCAGCGGAGCGGTTGGTGGCGGCGGGCTATGGCGAATATCAGCCGATCGAGAGCGGGACGGATGACGCCTCGCTGCAAAAGAACCGGCGCATCGAACTGAAGCTGACTAACCGTTGAATCCGCGTCTCTATTCCGCGGCTTCCTTACCGAACTGGAGCGCGGCGAGGCGGCCGTAGAGACCGCCCTTGGTGACGAGTTCGGCGTGCGTGCCGCTTTCGACGACGCGGCCTTCTTCCATCACCAGAATACGGTCGGCCTTCTGCACGGTAGCAAGACGATGCGCAATGACGAGCGTGGTGCGGTCGCGCATGACCACTTCGAGGGCTTGCTGGACGGCGCGTTCGTTTTCCGCATCGAGTGCGCTGGTGGCTTCGTCGAGCAGCAGGATGGGCGCGTTCTTCAGGATAGCGCGGGCGATTGCCAGGCGCTGGCGCTGGCCGCCGGAGAGGGAGACGCCGCGTTCGCCGAGGCGAGTGTTGTAACCGTCAGGCAGGGCGCGAATGAAGGTATCGGCCTGGGCGGCGATGGCGGCCTGACGGACGGCTTCTTCGCTCGTTTCGGGGCTGCCGTAGCGGATGTTTTCCAGAACCGTATCGGCGAAGATGGCCACTTCTTGGGGCACGAGTGAGATGCGGTGGCGCAGTTCATCGAGATCGGCCTGAGCGACATCCACACCATCGACACGCACGTGGCCGCTCGTGGGATCGTAGAAGCGCAGCAGCAAATTGAAGATGGTCGTCTTGCCCGCGCCGGATGGGCCGACGAGAGCGACCGTTTCGCCGGGCTTCACCTTCAATGAGAAATTGCCGAGCGCGGAGGTGCCGGGCCGCGATGCATAAGCAAACGTGACATTGTCGAATTCGATGCCGCCCTTGGCGGGGACGGGCAGCGGCACCGGATTTTCCGGCGACCGGATTTCGGGGACGACGGCGAGGAGTTCCGTCAGCCGTTCAGCCGCGCCGGAGGCTTGACTGATCTCGCCCCAGACTTCGGCCAGTTCGCCAATAGCACCCGCTACGAAGAGGGCATAGATGATGAACTGGCCCAGTTCGCCACCGCTCATGGTGCCGGAAATGACGGCGGAAGCGCCGTACCAGAGAACGGCGACGATGCTGGCGACGGTGAGGAAAACAGTGAGCGCGGTGAGACCGGCGCGGGCCTGCATGCGATCGCGTGCTGCGTCGAAGGACCGTTGCACGGCGTCTTGGAACCGATCCGACACGACTTGTTCGTGCGCAAAGGATTGCATGGTGCGCACGGCGGAGAGATTCTCGGCGGCATAGGCGGAGGCTTCGGCGAGCGTGTCCTGTGCCTTGCGCGAGAGGTTCTTCACCGAACGGCCGTAGGCCATCAAGGGAAGAACGATCACCGGGATCGCGATCAGTGTCAGGCCGGATAGATGGGGGCTCGTGATGAACATCATCACGAAGGCGCCGAACAGCATGATGAGATTGCGAAGCGCCTGCGAGATCGTATGGCCGGCGACGGCCTTGATCTGCGTGGTATCGGCGGTGAGGCGGCTCATGACTTCGCCGGAGTGCGTTTTCTCGAAGAACGCGGGTCCGAGGCGGGCGAGGTGGGCGAAGACATCGCGGCGAAGGTCGGCAACGACGCGTTCGCCGATCCAGTTGACGCAATAGAAGCGGGCCGCGATGGAGGCGGCCAAGATGGCGCCGATGAGCATCATCATCGCGAAGTACTGGTCGATGAAGGCTGCGTTATCGACGGAGAAGCCGTTGTCGATCATGCGGCGGATCGCGAGCGGAACGGACAACATCGTGACAGCGGACAGCACCAGCGCGATGAAGCCCGCCACCAGCATGCCCTTGTGCTTCAGCAAATAGGGCTTCAGCGAGATCAATGGCTGAAGCGAGCGCAGCCGACCGCCACCTGTTCCCTCGCTCGACGCATCAGCCGAGGGAGTGCCGGTGGATGCGGGCGGAGCGAGGCTCACGACGTTGGGCGAATTATCGTTGGACGTGCCGGACGGTGCCATTGATCCCCTAGACGCTCTCGTTTCCAAGTCTCTGCCCCGTTCTTCGCGAGGTCTGGTCTGTCATATAAAGGTTTCCGGCTCAATTCGTGGCCGTTCCCTGGTCGCGTCAGAACGTAGCAGGAACGTTTACCCTCAGATACACTGGTCCACGCTTGATCTTTCCGCCGCGCCGTCGGCTTGTGCATGCCGGTCAACTCGACTATAGAAGCGCCTTCCCGAATTCAAGGCTGGTGGAGGCTGCGGGGTTACCCCCGTTCCCGTCGCGGCCGTTTTTTGACAGAGCGCCTCACGATGAAAAAAGAACCCGGCCTGCATCCTGACTACCATCAGATCAAAGTAAAGATGACTGATGGTACGGAATTCATCACCTATTCGACCTACGGCAAGGAAGGTGACGAACTCCACCTCGACATCGATCCGTCGACGCATCCGGCCTGGACCGGCGGCGATACGAAGATCATGGACCGCGCCGGCCGCGTGTCGCGCTTCAAGAAGAAGTTCGAAGGCTTTCTCTAAGACCGCTGCTCATAGCGGGTTAAGACATGAAAAAGGCCCGGGGATCGCGCCCCGGGCCTTTTTCGTTGCGGGAGGGCAAATAGGCTTCCTCAATTGGCCTTGGCGAAGGCCTGCTGGAGGCGCGAAATCTGCGCGCCAACGGGATTGGACGCTGGCAGCGCTGGAATGTCTTCGCTTGGTGCGACCATGGACATATCAAGCTGCACGATGCGGTCGTGAAGCGCAAAACTCTCTTCGATCAGCTTTTGCAGACCTTCGGGCAGATCGGTGAAGCCGCGAATGTGCGACGGGCGGCCCAAGCTCTGCAGCTTAACTCGGGCGCGCTTTTTCTGGGCTTCGGCTTCGGAGATCTCACCATCTTTGAGTGCGCGGCGGATGAGAAGCCATGAGGCCAAGTCGAGGAGGCGCGTGGTGAGGCGCATGCTCTCGGTGGTGTAAAGGACGGTGGCCTGACCGGTGAGCGCCTTGGAGGCCTTGCGGCCTTCGCCATCAAGGTAGCCGGCCGTGCGCTCGACGAGGGCCATGCCCTCCTTGAAGACGCGGTCGAATTGGGCGGAGGCCTGGAAGCGCTCGCCGAATGAGACTGTCACGCCCTCGGCGTTGACGTCACGGAACTCGAAACTGGTTTTGTCTTTCATGGAACGCTTTGACACAGACGCTTACTCTCTCGACACCATAACACCGGGCCAAGCTACATGGCCAGAGTTAACAACTCACATCCAAACGCGGCAGAACGGGACATCTTCCAGCGCTTGCTGTTGATAGCTGTGGATCACGCAAAAAATGAGCCGCCTTGTGGGCGGCTCTAAGTCAAACAGGGAGGCGTCACAGAGTGGGAGACCCACTCGGGTCCAGAAATCTGGATGTCGCTGACCATAGTTCGGGATGGTAAATAAAGGGTTTTCAACTGTCGCGCATTGACGTGGCGCGGCAGGGCGAACGGCTCAATCGTCTCAGCTTTTTCCGGTAAAGAGTTCGGCGGCTGCGGCCTCGTGCTTCTTTTTCTGCTCGAGTTCGGCCTTCAGGCGGGCAATCTCGCCCTCCAAAGATTTCAGGCGGCCTTCCAGTTCCTCTTTGGACAGTTTGTCGAGCGGTTCGCCGACGGTATGGCCGCTTGCTGATTTTGCCTTGGGTTCGTCCCAATCCATGGTCGCCTCCACTTTGGACGCAGGTGTCGCTCTCCCCTTGCGGGCAAGGATGACACGCCATACTCAACTCTACAATCATTAGCACCGCCCACACGAAACGGAGCCCGCCATGTCCGCCCTGCCTGAAACCATGACCGTGATCGCGATTTCCGGAAAAGGTGGGCCCGAAGTTCTGGTAGCGCAAACACAGCCCGTGCCGAAACCGGGTGCTGGCCAAGTGCTCGTCAAGGTGCAGGCGGCGGGCGTCAACCGGCCAGACGTGTTGCAGCGCATGGGGCTTTATCCGGCGCCGAAGGGGCACAATGAGTTGCCGGGTTTGGAAATCGCGGGCGAGGTGGCAGCGACGGGCACCGGGGTGACGCGGTTCGAAATTGGTCAGCGGGTGATGGCGCTCGTCAATGGCGGCGGATATGCGGAATATTGCCTCGCGGATGAGGGCACGACGCTGCATGTGCCGGAAGGACTTTCGATCAACGAAGCGGCGGGGCTGCCGGAGACGTTCTTCACGGTTTGGCACAACGTGTTTGAGCGCGGAGCGTTAAAGGCCGGCGAGTGGATTCTCATCCATGGTGGAACGTCGGGAATTGGCGTGACGGCGATCCAGTTGGCGAAGGCATTCGGGGCGAAGGTGATTACAACGACGGGATCGGGTGAAAAGTGCGAGGCGGCGCGCAGTCTCGGCGCAGATCGCACCGTGAACTACCGGACGCAGGATTTTCTCGATGCGGTGAAGGACGCCACGGGCGGACGCGGCGTCGATGTGATCCTCGATATGGTCGGGGGGCCGTATATCGAGAAGAACATCCGCGCGCTCGCGGACGATGGGCGGCTTGTCTATATCGGCTTCCAGTCCGGATCGAAGGCGGAGATCGACTTCATGCGGGTGATGCTGAAGCGGTTGACGATCACTGGCTCAACGCTGCGCATCCGGCCGGCGGACGTGAAGGCGCACATTGCGCGCAAGGTGGAGGCGGAGATTTTGCCCCTGCTCGCCTCAGGCGAGGTGAAGGTACCGATTGACAGCACGTTCCCGCTGGCGAAGGCCGCCGACGCCCACCGGCGGATTGAGGAGGGGACGCACATCGGAAAAATCATTCTGACGATGGGCTAGCGACGCGCAGAAGCGGTCGAAAATAAAAAAGAGCCGGGGCAAGCGGCCGCTCCGGCTCTTTCCATTTTTTAGTATTGGCCGGTTCGCGGCAGTTGCTCAGACCGCCTGGAACCCGCTGAAACGCAAAGGAAAACGCCACAAACACGAATGGCCGCGCAGACGCGCGCCATCCTTCTCGCACCTCATGTCGCCTCCTTTCATCGGAAGGTGCAAGACACGCGGCACTCGATCCGGTCTATCTGCGTCGCGGAATCCTGTCACGCGTCAGGCAGGGGTCTCCGTCTTGCGGGCAGGGCGCGGTGCCCGTAAGACACTGCCAGCGACGCGAACGGCCCCCAAGGGTTGCATTTGCTACATCCTTGAATCCGCTAGCGCCTTGGCCCTCAGACCCGGTTCAGCGGCTTTCATGTCACACAATACCTTCGGTCATCTTTTCCGCGTTACCACCTGGGGCGAAAGCCACGGGCCCGCCATCGGCTGCGTCGTGGACGGCTGCCCGCCGGGCTTGCCGATCACGGCGGAGGCGATCCAAGTGTTTCTGGACAAGCGGCGGCCGGGGCAGTCGCGGTTCGTGACGCAGCGGCAGGAGCCGGACGCGGTGGAGATCCTATCGGGTGTGTTCACCGACGCGGACGGGCGGCAGGTTGCGACGGGCGCGCCGATTTCGCTGCTGATCCGCAATGTCGATCAGCGCTCGAAAGACTATGGCGACATCGCCCAGAAATTCCGGCCGGGACACGCGGACTACACGTATCAGGCCAAGTACGGCATTCGCGATTATCGCGGCGGCGGGCGATCCTCGGCGCGGGAGACGGCGACGCGCGTTGCGGCCGGCGGCATTGCGCGGCAGGTGCTGGGATCGGGCGTGATCGTTCGCGGCGCGCTTGTGCAGATGGGCAAGATCAAGATCGATCGTAGCCGCTGGGATTGGGACGAAGTTGATAACAACCCGTTCTTCTGCCCCGACCCGGTCGTGGCGAAAGAGTGGGAGAGCTATTTGGACGGTATTCGCAAAGCGGGATCGTCGATTGGCGCCATCGTGGAAGTGGTGGCAGAGGGTGTGCCGGCCGGATGGGGCGCGCCGCTTTACGGGAAGCTCGATCAGGATATTGCGTCGGCGCTGATGTCGATCAATGCCGTGAAGGGCGTCGAGATCGGCGCGGGCATGGCGTCGGCGGAATTGACGGGCGAAGAGAACGCCGACGAGATGCGGCCTAATTCCATTCCGCACGGGCGGCACCACGGGCCGGGGTTCATGTCGAATAACGCAGGCGGCATTCTTGGCGGCATTTCGACGGGGCAGGCAATCGTTGCGCGGTTTGCGGTGAAGCCCACGTCGTCGATCCTGACGCCGCGGCGGACGGTGACGGTGTCGGGCGAGGCGACTGAGATCATGACCAAGGGCCGCCACGATCCCTGCGTCGGGATTCGCGCGGTGCCGGTGGGCGAGGCGATGCTGGCCTGCGTTCTGGCCGATCATATGCTGCGCCATCGCGGACAGTGCGGCGGCGCTTAGTTGTTTTCGAAACAACAAAGGTTAGGACGGCGAATGATGCGCAGCTTGGTGCTGTCGGGAGTGCTCCTTGGCGTCTTCGCATGTGGTGCAGCGGCTGCTGGAATCGACGATGCGCGATTGAAGGCGGCGGGAAGCGATCCGGCCAACTGGATTACGCATGGGCGGGATCTCGCCGCGACGCGGTTTTCGCCATCGAAGCAGATCTCGACGGAAAATGTAAAGTCGCTGCGGCCGGCCTTCATTTATCAGACCGGGACGGCGGCGACGTTTCAAACGACGCCGTTGGTAGCTGACGGGATCATGTATGTCTCAGCGCCGTTCTCGCATGTGATGGCGGTGAATGCGGCGACGGGCCGGGAGATCTGGCGCTACGAGCACAAGAGCAAAGCAAAGAAGCTGTGCTGTGGTCCCGCGAACCGCGGGGTCGCGCTCGGGTACGGCAAAGTTTATGTCGCCACCGTCGATGCGCGATTGGTGGCGCTCGATCAGGCCAATGGCAAAGTCGTCTGGGACATCCAGATGGCCGACACGAATGCCGATGCGACGGAGGACAAGGCAGCACTTGATGCCACCGATCCGGCGCTGAAGGGCAAGGTCTCGGGCTCGACGGGCGTCGGGGCGGCATCCGCGCCGCTCGTTATCGACGGAAAGGTGATCGCGGGGATCACGGGTGTCGGCTACGGGCTGCATCTCGATAGCGACAGGCCGGGCGCGCCGCTCGGAACAGTTGTCGGCGTGGCAGGGCGATATGGGCGGCCGGGGTTTATTGCGGCGTTCGATGCGGAGACAGGCGAGCGCGTCTGGCAGTTCGATACGACGCAGAAGGGTTGGGAGGGCGCGTTTTCGCAGAAGACAGCCTATGGCGTGACGCTTCCACGCGATATCGCGGCGGAAAAGGCGGCGATGGCGACCTATGCGGATGCGTGGAAATTCGGCGGCGGGTCGATCTGGCATTCGCCGAGTGTCGATCTCGATCTGGGGCTTTTGTATTTCGGGGTCGGCAATCCCTCCCCACAGGCGGCGGGCGAGAGCCGACCCGGTGACAATCTCTATACCAGCGCGCTGGTCGCGATCGATTTGAAGACCGGGGCGTATCGCTGGCATTATCAGCAGGTGCCGCACGACATGTGGGGCTACGACGTGGCGAGCCCGCCGGTGCTGTTCGATTTTGAGAAAGACGGGAAGACCATTCCGGCGATCGGGCAGGCGTCGAAGCTCGGCTGGTATTTCGTGCATGACCGGCGCGATGGAACGCTGCTGTTGAAGTCCGAAGCGTTTGTGCCGCAGGAGAACATGTTTAAAGCGCCGACGCGCGACGGCGTCGTGATCTGGCCGGGTGTGGCGGGAGGATCGAACTGGTCGCCGGCGGCGGTCGATCAGCTGAACGGTTTGGCATTCGTCGCCGCCATGCACATGCCGACGCGGTATCACAGTGCGGAATTGCCGGCGGTCGATGGCAAGCCGGCGGTGACGTATTATACTTTCGAGCCGGCGAAGGATGTGCCGACGTGGGGCACGCTGAGCGCGATCGATCTGAAGACGGGCGCTCTTCGCTGGCAGCAGAAGACCGATGAGCCGCTGATTGGTGGTACGCTGGCGACGGCGGGCGGGCTCGTGTTCAACGGCGAAGGGAACGGGGATTTTTCTGCGTTCGATGCCAAGACGGGTGCGCGGTTGTGGACGTTTCATTGCGGAGCGGGCGTGAATGCGCCGCCGATTTCGTATGAGATTGCGGGCAAGCAATACATCGCCGTTGCGGCGGGCGGGAGCCAGATATGGGGTTTCCGGCAGGGCGGCGCGGTCGTGGTTTTTGCGTTGCCGGACTAATCGCTGAGGATGAGATCGGCGAAGACGAAACCGTCGCGGGTGACGATTTTGCCGGGGCGGATGGACAGTGGGTGGCTGAACATGGGGCCGGCTGCCACGCAGGTGTGGAATTCGCCATTCTCGCCGCAGGGGTCGATGCCAGCGGGCAGATCATCGAGGAAAGCGCGATCGAAGACGCGGCCGGCGAAGTTGGCGTCGAGCTTTTTGGGATCGATGGTGGCGATGTAGGTGACGAGGCCGCCGTCGATCATCTCTTCGGCGAGCGCGCGGGTCGGCTTGCCCCAGAGGGGAAAGATGGGTTTGAGGCCGGTGCCGTGCAGTTTTTGTTCGCGGTAGCTGCGGATGTCTTCCAGGAACAAATCGCCAAATGCCATCGCTTCGATGCCGGCTGAGACTTGTGTGCGGACGTAGTCGCCCATCAGGCGTTCGTAGTCGTCGTTGGAGCAGGGCCAGGGGAGCGGGACAACGTGGAGGGGGATTCCCGCGGCTTCGGCTTGGGCTTCCAATATTTGGCGGCGGACACCGTGCATGGCGACACGGTCGAAGGCTTCGTTGATTGTCGTCAGGAGACCTGCGACCTCGATGGAGGGATCGCCGCGAAGGGCTTGGAGGGACCAGGCACTGTCTTTCCCGCTCGACCAACTCAGGATTGTTTTCACGGATGGATGCCCGTTTATAGGAGGTGTCTGCCCCCTCGCCAGGGGGCTTTAGAATGTCGTAACTTGGCGGCACAGAAACGCAAAACACTTCAGGGCCAGGGCATGCCGGAATTTGATCGCATTGTCATCCTGACCGGGGCGGGGATCAGCGCCGAGTCAGGCGTGCCGACGTTCCGCGATAAGGGCGGGATCTGGGCGAAGTACGATTACCGCGACGTGGCGACGCCGGAGGGCTTCGAGAAGAACCCGCAGCTCGTGCACGAATTCTACAACATGCGGCGGCGTGCGCATCAGTCGGTGGCGCCGAATGCGGCGCACTTTGCGCTGGCTTTGCTGGAAGAGACGCATCCCGGCACGGTGACGCTCGTGACGCAGAATGTCGATCAGCTGCATGAGCAGGCGGGATCGAAGAACCTCATTCACATGCACGGCGAAGCGCTGAAGGGCTGGTGCCTGGGATGCGGGACGCGGATGCCGTGGACGGGGGATATGTTTCTGGAGACGGCGTGCCCCATCTGCGCCGATGTGGGGACGCTGAGGCCGGATGTCGTTTGGTTCGGCGAGGAGCCGTATCACATGGAGCGGATCATCAAGGAGCTGGAGCAGGCGGACCTTTTCATTTCGATTGGCACAAGTGGGAATGTGTATCTGGCGGCGGGATTCGTGCAGGTCGCGGCAGAGTATGGCGCGCACACGGTGGAGCTCAATCTGGAGCCCTCAGAAGGGCGCACGCATTTCGCTGAGGCGATCCATGGGCCGGCGACGGAAGTGGTGCCGGCGTACGTGCGGCGGTTGCTCGATGCAGCTCTCACCTAACGTTTGAAGACCGTGACCGCCTCGATGTGGGGCGAAAAGATGAACTGGTCGATGGGCGTGACGGGTCCCATCTTGAAGCCGGCATCGATCAGCGTGCGCGCATCGCGGGCGAGTGTGGCCGGGGCGCAGGATACGGCAATCACCACCGGGACTTTGGAGCGGGCGAGGCGTTCGGCTTGTTCGGCAGCGCCGGCGCGCGGGGGATCGAGGACGACAGCGTCGTAGGTTTCCAGTTCCTTGGGCGAGAGCGGTTCGCGAAAGAGGTCGCGGACGCGGGCCTCGATGGGTTTGAGGCCGGTGGCGCGGCGGGCGGCGGCTTCGAGAACAGATATCGCGCGACGGTCGCTGTCGAAGGCTGTGACCTGCACTTTCGCTGCGAGAGGAAACGTGAACGTGCCGAGGCCGGAGAAGAGATCGGCGACGCGCTTGGCCTTCTTGGGCAGGGCCGCGACGACGAGATCGATCATGCGGCGTTCGGCTTCGGGGATGGCTTGCAGGAAGAGCGAGGGGGGGACATCCACTTCGGCGGTGCCGAGCGTGAGGCGCGGTTCGGAGCGCACAACAATCGCATCACCGGCGACGACGAGGCGCGCGATGCGCGCCGTTTCGGCCAATTGTGCAAGACGCGCGCGTTCGTCGGGTTGGAGCAGTTTGTGGCCGTTGTCGAAGGAGACGTCGAGGCCGGTGTCGAGTTTCGTCACGATGAGGCGGCCGCTGGAATTGCCGGGCATCGCGATCTTGGCCATGGCCTTCAGATGCGGGAAGGCGGCCATGATGGCGGGATCGAGCAGCAGGCAGTCGGTGATATCGACGAGGGTGTGCTGGCCTTCTTCGCGAAAGCCGATCCAGACGTCGCCGCCGGAGCGTTCGATGCCGAGGAAGGCGCGGCGGCGGGAGCGCAGCGGCATGGGAAGAACTGGCGCGATCTCAGCGGTGATGCCGCGATGGTGGAAGGCATCGCGCACGATCTGGTGTTTCCAGTCGAGGTAAAGCGGCTGGCTCATGTGTTGCGACATGCAGCCGCCGCAAACGCCGTAGTGGGGGCAGGGCGGGATGGCGCGGCCGGGACTGTCGCTGAGACGCTGCGGCGGGCCATCGGGGTTCAGTTGCCAGCGCTCGCCGGGCAACGCGCCCGCGACAAAGCGGTCGCCCGCGGGCGTGCGAGCGATGCCGTCGCCTTTGCCGCCCAGTTTTTCGATCGTGACTTCGGTGGCGTCAGCCATCGCGGGTAAGTCCCATGAGATATTCGGTGTTGCCCGAGCCGCCTTCGATGGGCGAGGGGATGACGCCTGCCAGCGTCCAGCCCGGCGTTGCGGTGACGAGGTTTGACAGAGTTTCGATTGATTGGGCACGGGCCGCCTCGTCGCGGACGATGCCGCCCTTGCCGACGGCTTCGCGGCCGACCTCGAATTGAGGCTTGATGAGGGCTACGAGCCAGCAGCGGGGCGCGGCGAGGTGCATCAGATGCGGCAGGACTTTGCTCAGAGAGATGAAGCTGACGTCCGCGACGATAGCGTTGGGTGCGTCGCCGATGATTGCGGAGTCGAGGGTGCGGATGTCCCGGCCTTCGAGCGAGACGACGCGGGGGTCAGCGGCGATCTTTGGATGGAGTTGGCTGTGGCCGACGTCGACGGCTGCGACGCGGGCGGCGCCGCGTTCGAGCAGGACTTGCGTGAACCCGCCGGTGGAGGCGCCGGCATCGAGAGCGGTGCGACTAGTTGGATCGAAGCCGAAGTGATCGAGGGCTGCGATGAGTTTCAATGCTCCGCGAGAGACGTAGGCCGTTCCAGCTTCGGGGGCGACTTCGAGTTTGGCGGTGACCGGTATCGATGCGCCGGGCTTGGAAACGATCGCCGCATTGACGCGGACGAGGCCGCGCAGGATCGCGTCGCGCGCGCGGGACCGCGTTGCGACGTGACCGTGTTCGACGAGGAGTTCATCCAGGCGCTTTTTCACGAGCGCAGGTGTACGCGATCCAGGCCGCGGCACAAGTGTAGGGGCGGTTTCGCGGTTACCTGTCGTTGACAGCCCAGGCGCCAGGGCCGTGGGCGAAGAGCAGGAGGAAGCCGCCGGTGATGGCGAGATTCTTCAGGAACATGGCGAGTTGAACGTCGTCAGCGAAGTTCCCGTGGAAGATGAAGGCGGTCGCGAGTGTGAACAAGGCCATTGGGATGGCGACAGAACGTGCATAGAACCCCGCCAGCACGGCCAAGCCTCCCAGGATTTCCAGCCCAATTGTGCCGGGCAGGAGAATTGCCGGCACACCGAACTGCTGCATCAAGTTGGCTGTGGCCTCGTAGCCTTGAAGCTTATTAACGCCTGCGAGGATGAAGACCAGTGCGAGCAGCGTGCGGCCGAGTAGGCTCGTTGCGGCGGTCATGGGGTGGCCCTCTCTGCAAGATCGGAGTTAGGCGCGGTGAATGCCACCCGCTTCATCGGAGCGGCCGAGTGCGGCCAGAACGTTGGTAACGATGCCGGCCGCGTCGAGGCCGGCGTCGGCATACATCTTGTTGGGGTTGTCCTGCTCGATGAAGCGGTCGGGGAGCACCATGGGGCGCACCTTGAGCCCGCGGTCGAGGAGGCCGTTGAGCGCGAGGTACTGCAGGACGTGGCTGCCGAAGCCGCCGATGGAGCCCTCTTCGATGGTGATGAGGACTTCGTGTTCGCGGGCAAGCCGCGCGATCAGATCCGTGTCGAGCGGCTTCATGAAGCGGGCGTCGGCGACGGTGGTGGAGAGGCCCATGGCGGCGAGTTGGTCGGCAGCCTTAAGGGCTTCGGCGAGGCGGGTACCCAACGAAAGCAGCGCGATGGTCGTGCCTTCGCGCACGATGCGGCCTTTGCCAATTGCGAGCGGGATGCCTTCAGATGGCATCTCGCAGCCGGTGCCTTCGCCGCGGGGATAGCGGACGGCGGACGGGGCATCGTCGATGGCGGCGGTGGTCGCGACCATGTGGACGAGTTCGGCTTCGTCGGCGGCGGCCATGATGATGAAGTTCGGCAGACAGCCAAGGTAGGCGAGATCGAACGAGCCGGCGTGGGTGGGGCCGTCGGCGCCGACCAGGCCGGCGCGGTCGATGGCGAGGCGGACGGGGAGGTTTTGCACCGCCACGTCATGGACGACCTGATCGTAGCCGCGCTGGAGGAACGTCGAATAGATCGCGGCGAAGGGGCGGTAGCCTTCGGTGGCGAGGCCTGCGGCAAACGTGACGGCGTGCTGTTCGGCGATGCCGACATCGAACATGCGGTCGGGGAATTCCTTGCCGAAGATGTCAAGGCCAGTGCCGTCGGGCATGGCGGCTGTGACGGCGACAATGCGCTTATCCTTGCGGCCTTCGGCGACGAGGCTGTCGGCGAAGACGCGAGTGTAGGTCGGCGCGTTGGGCTTGGGCTTGACCTGAGCGCCGGTGACGACATTGAACTTAGCGACGCCGTGATACTTGTCGTCGGAGGCTTCGGCGGGCGCGTAGCCCTTGCCCTTGCGCGTCACGACATGGACGAGGATCGGGCCCTGCTTGGCGTCGCGCACGTTTTTGAGAACAGGCAACAGCGCGTTGAGGTCATGGCCGTCGATGGGACCGACGTAATAGAAGCCCAACTCCTCGAACCACATGCCGCCCTGCCAGAGGTGGCGCGTGTATTCTTCCATCCGCGCGGCGCGGCGTTCCCAGCTCTTGGGCAGACGCTTGGCGAGTTGCTTGGCGACATCGCGCCAATAGAGATAGGTGCCGCTCGATGTGGTGCGGGCGAGATAGTGCGAGAGCGCGCCAACGGGGGGCGCAATCGACATATCGTTGTCGTTGAGGATGACGATGAGGCGTTCATCGCGGGCACCGGCGTTGTTGATCGCCTCGTAGGCCATGCCGGCGCTCATGGCGCCGTCACCGATGACGGCAACCACGTTGTTCGTCTTGCCTTCGAGGTCGCGGGCGCAGGCCATGCCGAGCGCGGCAGATATCGAGGTCGAGGAATGACCGGCGCCGAATGGGTCGTATTCGCTTTCCGCGCGGCGGGTGAAGCCGGCGAGGCCGCCGCCCATGCGGAGCGTTCGGATGCGGTCGCGGCGGCCGGTGAGAATCTTGTGCGGATAGGTCTGGTGGCCGACATCCCAAACGATGCGGTCGCGGGGGGTATCGAACACCCAATGAAGCGCGACGGTGAGTTCGACCACGCCGAGGCCGGCGCCGAGGTGTCCACCAGTAACCGAGACGGCGTCAATCATCTCCGCGCGCAACTCGTCGGTGAGTTGACGCAGATCGCTTTCGGGGAGACGGCGGAGATCGTCCGGCGTTTTGACGGTGTCGAGGAGGGGCGTCTTGCTCACGGCGAGGCTATCAATTCCCATTCGGCGCTGGCCTTTATCGGCTCGATGCGCGGCGGATGATCGGTTGGAAGACACATAACCCTTTACCGGCACCGTTTGAAGGGTGTCGGCGGGATCAGTCTGCACAGACTTGCATAGGCTGTCTGGCGTGTCAGTTCACCTGACAATTCTCTTCGTATTTCATGCAGGCTCCGCCATTGCCCTGATTGCACTGGGCCTGCAGCGACGAGCAGCCACCCTTTTTCCAGGGTGCGACTTCAAAGCCATTCTTATCTTGCGGCCACTGGCATTTTCCTTTGCGCATCACGTAGCCCTTTTTGCAGAAACAATCGCCCTCGGCGGTGCGGTAGGCGTTTTTCCCGCAATTCTGTATGAGGACGCATTCGCCGTTCTTGAGCTTGTAGTTTTGAGCGCATTTCAGCTTTTGAGGCGGCGGGGCCTTCTTTTTCTCGGCTTTTTTCGTTTGGGCGACGGGGGCGGCCCGCACCGGGCCATCATCAGCGGCCAGCCGTTCGAGGCGGACAATCGCCGGCTCAGCGGCGGGCAGGAATATCTGGAGGCAATCGCCGGGGCCGGTGGCAATCATCCAGGGATGGGTGCGGAAGGTGTCGAGGGATAGTTGTTCGCCGGAATTCAGGCCGCCGTAATCCTTCAGCGTGCCGTCGAAATCGATCCACATGATGGCGCGGTACATGCCGGATTGATTGACGAACGTGATCTTGGTCGGCTCGCGCGAATGCTCGGACCGGAGCGCATTGCGCTCGGAGCAGGAGCGTTCACCGGCGCGGGCAGATGATGGCGTTGGGGCCGTCACAACGGCCGGCGGTTCAGGGTTCGAAGGTGTCGGCGCGGCGACGGGCGGGGCGGTGGTCACGGCGGCGGGCTCGCCGACTTTCTTCAGGTAGGCGCGGGCCATGTCAGCATAGAACCCGGTGGGGTAGCTGCCGAGGAAGGCATTCCATGCGTCGGCCGTACCGAGCTCTTTGGCGCTCTCGTAGGCTGACTTCACGGCATCTGGGTTTGCGGCGGGGGCGGTGTTTGTCTCGCTTCCGGCGAAGGCGGTGGGAACTTTCGGTACTTGTACGGTGAAGGCAAGAACAACCGCCAGGGCGGTCAATGGGATCAGACGCGCCACTGCGAAACTCCAAACTCTGATTATCAGCGTTCAGAGCCTAAAGTCGGTTTTCCATTGGAGCAAGGAAGTTTCTATTCGGCGTCGAAGGGGGTGGTCCCCTTGGGCGCGTTATCGGCGCCTAGTGTGATCTTTTCGACTTTGGCTTCGGCCTGACGCAAAAGTCGGTCGCAGTGATCGCGCAGGACTTCGCCGCGCTCGTAGATGGCGATGCTCTCTTCCAGTTCAACATCGCCACGCTCCAGACGCGAGACGATACCCTCGAGCTCCTTGAGCGCGCGCTCGAAGGTCATCTCCTTGATATCTGAGTGTTTATTCAAAGGCTTGTTCATCCGATCTACCCCGCATTGGCGGTGCTCCCGGTTCGCCGGGACAGGGGCCCGGCCGGAATCGGCCGCGCTGGCGCATTGGGGGATTAGCTGTCCCAGAGAGCCGGCACAAGGCCTGAGACGTGCTTGCAACCGGTCGAGAGAATGGCCAGAGCGTGGGTCAGGTTCCAACATCCATGAGCGTGCGCACGTGGACGCCGACTGATTTTGCCAGTCCGTCTAGGTCATAGCCGCCTTCCAGCATCGAGACGACGCGGCGATTGGCGTGCGCTTCGGCGATGCCGGCGAGCTTTTCCGTGGCCCACATGAAATCGGCCTCGACGAGTTGGAGGCCGCCCAAGGGGTCGCGCTTATGGGCATCGAAGCCGGCGGAGATGACGATCAGGTCGGGGCCGAAATTGTGCAGGGGTTTCAGGATGCGATCGGAGAATGCCTCGCGGAACTGATCGGCGCCGTCGCCATCACGGAGGGGAGCGTTGAAGATGTTGCCGACGCCGGTTTCGCTCAATTCGCCGGAACCGGGGAAGAGCGGCATCTGGTGGGTTGAGCCGTAAAAGCAGTCCTTGTCGGACCAGAAAATGTCTTGGGTGCCGTTGCCATGGTGGACGTCGAAGTCGACGACGGCGACGCGCTCGGCGCCATGTTTGGCGCGGGCGTACAGCGCGGCGATGGCGGCGTTGGAGAAGAAGCAGAAGCCCATGGCGCGGTCGTTTTCGGCGTGATGACCGGGTGGGCGGACTTGGGCAAAAGCATTGGTGGCGCGGCCGGACATGACTTCGTCAACGGCCTGAAGTCCGGCGCCGACGCCGCGCAGGGCTGCTTCCCAGGACGCCGGCGACATGACGGTGTCGCCATCGATGCGCACGAGGCGGTTCTCGCCCATGGCCTGTTCGCCGACGCGACGCATGCGCTCGAGATGGTGCTTAGGGTGGGCGAGGAGAATTTGGGTTTCGACGTCGTCGCGCAGCGGCGCGTCCATGCGCTTCAGGCTGGCATAACTTTCATGTCCCAGAACTTTGTCGATGGCGCGCATACGATCAGGACGCTCGGGGTGACCGAAGCCCGTGTCGTGATCAGTGAAAATCGGGTGCGTGACGAGCAGCGTTGTCATGACCCGGACCGGTCCTTTCGTTGGGGCATTTGCCTTTGCAGCATTGGGCGCAATCCTAGCCAAGGGCGATGCCTTGGCGCCAGGGGTACGGAAGGCGGGGGCGGATCACGATCCGGGCAGGCTTAACGGGATAACGGTAACGCCAGGCGGGGGTGGGCGGTCGTCGGGTACAAAGAAGTCTTGCACCAAGGGCTTAGAGGGGTCGACGCGGTAGGAGGTAAAATCGGTGATGCCGCCCTTGTCATAAAGGACGCTGTCGTCGATCAGGAATTGTCCGGTCAGATCGCGGGACGGCTGGGTGAGGATCAGGTGGGCGGCGTCGGCCATGATGTCGGGGGTGCGGCTCATGGCGATCAGCTTTTTGCCAAGCACATTTTCGACCGCGGCGGTCGCGATGGCGGTGCGGGGCCATAGTGCGTTGACTGCGATGCCGTCCTGGCGGAATTCCTCGGCCATGCCCAGCACACACAGGCTCATGCCGTATTTGGCGATCGAATAGGCGACGTGGTTCTTGAACCATTTCGGCTGCATGTCGAGCGGGGGTGACAGGACGAGGACGTGCGGGTTTTGCGCTTTGCGCAGATGGGGAATGCAGGTTTTGGTGGTGAGGAAGGTGCCGCGCGTGTTGATCGCGTGCATGAGGTCGAAGCGCTTCATATCGGTGGCTTCGGTGCCGGTGGGCGAGAGCGCGGAGGCGTTGTTGATGCAGATGTCGATGCCGCCGAAGGTTTCGACGGTCTTGGCGACGGCGGCAATGACCTGATCTTCGAAGCGGATGTCGCAGACGATGGGGAGCGCGCGGCCGCCGGCTTTTTCGATCTCGGCCGCGGATGTGTGAACGGTGCCGGGAAGCTTGGGATTGGGGTCGCTGGTTTTGGCGGCGATGGCAATGTTGGCGCCGTCGCGCGCGGCGCGCAGTGCGATAGCGAGGCCGATGCCGCGGCTGCCGCCGGTGATGAAGAGCGTCTTGCCTTTGAGCGATGCCATTTTTGGGTCTTTCTTGGAAATCGCAGCCAGTGTTGATCTAAGGCTCAAGTGGTGCGCGGCACAAGGCGGTTGCGGAGCCAGCGAAGCGCGCGAAGGGGTGCGGTGAGGATGGCCCAAGCTTGCAGGGCGAGATAGCGTATGAAAAGCGGCAGGCCGGCAACGGGCAGGAAGATGAGCACAAAGAGAATCATGCGGACGGCGCGGGCGAGAGCGTAGCCGGCGAAGGAGCCATATTCGGCGCGGTCTTCGGGCGGCCAGATGCGGTTCCACCACGCATTGGCGGTGCCAAGGCCGAAGAGACTAAGACCGAGAGCGATCAAATAACTCCATTGAAGGGCGGCTGGGATGCCCGGGATGAGGCGGGCGTCGAGTTCGCGCTGGCGGCTTTCATCGCGCATGTCGGCTTCAATGCCGGCGATGGCGATGCGGCCGAGTGCTTCGCCGGCGAGACTGTCGAGCCAGCCGGTGACGGTGTCGGATATGGGAGCAGCGGCGCCATCGGGTGGCGTCGCGTCGAGGATCGCGCGGCCATAGCCGTCACGGCGGGTGATGACAGTGAGCGAGCCCGATTGTGGCGCGATGCTGGAGAGAAAATCGCCGACGGTCTGCTGTTTTACAGCCGTGTCGAGGCCGGGGATGGTTGAGGTCTGCCAAAGCCAATTCTTGCCGCCGGGCTGGCGGGGCGTATCGGCCTTCACGATGACGAGGTTGACGTCGGCGGTACGCGCGGCTGAGCGGACTTGATCGAGTGGGAGCGTACCGCTGCCGCCACCGGCGTCGATGAATTTGAGTGCGCCGTCTTCGATGCGGCCGGTGAGGATCACGGTCTGGCCGCGCACGCGCGCGAAGGATGTGGCGAGGCGGGCCGGATCGATCTTGTCGACGAGGGCCATGCGGGTTTGCGGGTCGAAACGGGGGATGGCGGCGAGTGCATCGGCGCTGCCGGTTTCGAGCGCGAGAATGCGCAGGCTGGCGGGCTTTAAGGGTTGGGCCAGTTGAAAGAGCGTCTCGTCGAGGAGGTCTTCGCTGTCGAGGCGGGCGCGCAGGTTGGTTTTGATTTCGGCAAAATACGTGTCGATGCCGGATCCGGGTTCGCGCGTCAGGCGATAGGCGCCGCGGCGTATGGCGAGGAAAAGGCCGGCATCTAGGGGGAGGTCTTTGAGCGTGCTGCTGCCTTTGAAGATGCTATCCGGCGTGAGGTAGAGGGCCAGTTTGCCAGATGTGCCCGGAAGCAGGCTGTCGCGCATGCGGGCGAATTCATCGGGCGTCGCGGCGGTGAAACTTTCTCCCTTTGCGTTGACAAATCGCCAGTGGCCTTCATGGCCAGCTTCGGCGGCCAGCGCATGGATGCCGGGGCGGTCGGGAAGCGCCTTGATTTGGGATAAGGCGTGGCCGAGATCGGGATCGAGGCCGTGCAGTCCGCGTGTGGCGCCTTTGCCGGCATCGCCCGCGTGATCGAGGGCTTTGGTGAGCCAGTTAGCCGAGGCGGGCGCCGGCATCGACAGAGCGAGCGCCACTAAAAAAATGAGTACGCGGCGGCGCATCATGACCCGCTCTTGCTGGGCCGCGCGCGGGCGAAGAAGGCTTCAAATGCGGCACGCGCTTCGGGGGATGTGAGGCAGCGGGCGAATTCGGCGGCTTCCTCGCGCGTGCGCTCGAGGACGGCTGAGCTATCCGAACGCAGGAGGCGCTTGGCGGTGAGGAGGGCTTGGGGCGGCTTTTTGGCGAGACGGGCGGCGACCGAGAGGACGTGAATGTCGAGTGCTTCGGGATCGACGAGCGTGTTGACGAGACCGGCTTCGCAGGCGCGGCCGGCGGAGAAGGTTTCGCCAAGGACGAGCATTTCGAAGGCGCGCGGATAGCCCATGAGGCGCGGCATCAGAAGGCTGGAGGCGGCTTCGGGGACGAGGCCCAGATCGAGGAATGGCGTGGCGAAGGTGGCGCGCGGGGTGGCGTAGACGAGATCGCAATGGAGGAGGAGCGTGGTGCCGATGCCGATAGCCTGGCCATCGACGCCGGCAATGAGTGGCTTTTTCAGAAGCGGCAAGACTTCGATGAAGTGCAGCACCTCGCGCGGCGTACCTTGATCGCCTTTGGCGGTGGAGAGGAAGTCGCCGATATCGTTGCCGCCGGTGAAGTGGCCGCCGCTGCCGAGGATGACGCGAACGCGGATGGCGTCATCGGCTTCACCTTCTTCCAATGCGTCGGACAAAGCGCGGTACATCGCTTGTGTGAGTGCGTTGCGCTTTTCGGGGCGGGCGAGGCGCAGGATCTGCACGCCATCGGTGACCGAGATCTCGACACTCATCGGATAGCTCCCAAATCGGCGCCGAGGACAGACGTGTGGCCTGCCATGATGGAGGCGGCGAGGCCCCAGGCGGTGACCGAGCGGTTTTCGGCGAAGAAACGCAGGAGCGCGACGGGTTCGGCGGCATTGCCGGCCTGGAGCGCGGCGCGCGCGAGGGCATCGCTTGCTGCGACGAGGGAAAACAAGTGCAGATAGGGCGTGGCGCCGGCCAACGCGATGTCGGGCCGGGATTGCAGCTGACGGCCGATCCAGTCGGTGGCGGTGGCGAGCGCTTCCAGCGCGCGGCCCATTTGCTCAATAGCGAAGTCAAAGCCGGTCAAGTGGGCTTCGCGCAGGGATTTGAGCGTTGAGATGACATCGCCGAAGTACGAGGTGACTGCGTTGCCGCTGTTGAGCGGAAGTTTGCGTGTGACGAGGTCGATGGCTTGAATGCCGTTGGTGCCTTCGTAGATGGGCAAGATGCGGGCGTCGCGCAGATATTGCGCGGCACCGGTTTCCTCGATGAAGCCCATGCCGCCGTGGATCTGAATACCGAGAGATGCAACCTCGACGGCGACGTCGGTCGAGAACGCTTTAGCGATGGGTGTGAGGAGTGCGACGCGGTCGCTGGCGCGGGCCCGCGTCTCCGCATCTGCGGCAGAATGGGAGAGGTCGGTGGCGGCGGCGGTGGCCATGCAGATGCCGCGCGCGGCTTGGGTCAACGCGCGCATGGTGAGGAGCATGCGGCGGACATCCGGGTGGGCGATGATGGGAGCCATGTCCTTCGAGCCCGCGGCGCGGCCCTGGCGGCGTTCGCGGGCGTAGTGCGCGGCGCGCTGCGTGGCGCGTTCGGCGATGGCGACGCCTTGGACACCGACGGCGAGGCGGGCGGCGTTCATCATGACAAACATGATATTGAGTCCGCGGTTTTCCTCGCCAACGAGGTAGCCGATAGCACCCTCGCCTTCGCCGAATTTCATCACGCAGGTCGGGCTCGCGACGATGCCAAGCTTATGCTCCAGACCGGCGCAGACGACGTCGTTGCGCGCGCCCGGCGTGCCGTCGCCGTTGAGGAGAAATTTCGGAACCAGGAAGAGCGAGATGCCGCGCGTGCCAGGCGGTGCATCGGGCAGACGGGCCAGCACGAGGTGGACGATGTTTTCGGTGAGATCGTGGTCGCCGTAGCTGATGTAGATTTTGGTGCCGAAAAGACGGTAAGTGCCATCGCCGGCCGGGACGGCGCGGGTGGCGACGGCATTGAGGTCGGAGCCGGCTTGGGGTTCGGTCAGGTTCATCGTTCCGGTCCAGCGGCCGGAAATCATGTGCGGCAGGTAGCGGGCTTTGAGATCGTCCGAGCCGCCGATGTGGAGGGCGTCGATGGCGCCATTGGTGAGCAACGGGCACATGCCGAAGGCCATGTTGGCGGCGTTCCAGATTTCGCACACGCCCATTGCGACAGCGGCTGGAAGTCCCTGACCGCCAAATTCCGCCGGACACGGCAGCGCCGGCCAGCCCGCTTCTGCGAACTGGGTATAGGCTTCGGCCCAGCCCGGGGGCGTGACGACGCGGTCATCCTTTAATTGGGAGCCCGTTTTGTCACCGACGCGGTTCAAGGGGTCCAGAACATCAGCGCCGAACTTGCCGGCTTCCTCCAGAATGGCGCCGACGGTTGCCTCATCAAGGTCGGCGTTCATCATGCCGGGATCGAAGGCGCCTGCGGCCTTGAGTGCTGCGAGGATGTCGTCTACGGGAGCCTGATAGGTCATAACCGTCTTTCAAATCAGCGGAAGGCGGCAAGATTAGGCGCGGACGCCGCGAAGTAAAAGCGTCCCTACGGGATTGTCCATGCCTCTGGTTGCAGCTTCAGACACAAGCATCGCCGATGCCGGGCGGGTGATCCGCGAGGGCGGTCTCGTCGCGTTTCCGACGGAGACGGTCTATGGGCTGGGCGCGGACGCGACCAACGGCGAAGCGGTGGCCGCGATATTTGCTGCGAAGGGGCGGCCGAGTTTCAATCCGCTGATCGTACATGTACCGGATTTGGCGGCTGCGGTGGCGCTTGGCGTGTTTTCGGACGAGGCGCGCGCGTTGGCCGTGCAATTTTGGCCGGGACCGTTGACGCTTGTGGTCAAACGGAGAGCGGGGTGCCCGGTGGCGGACCTGGCAACGGCGGGGCTCGACACGGTGGCCTTGCGGGTGCCGGATCATTCGGTGGCGCAGCAGGTGTTGCGCGCGGCGGGGCGCCCGCTTGCGGCGCCCTCGGCGAACCGGTCGGGCCATGTAAGTCCGACGCTGGCGCGGCATGTGGATGAGGATCTAGGGGATCGGGTTGCGATGATCCTCGATGGTGGTGCGACGGTGCACGGCGTCGAATCGACCGTGGTTGATGCGTCGGGTGATGGTCTGGCGCTGTTGCGGCCCGGATCGGTGACGGCGGACGATATCGCGCGGGTGTTGGGGCATCCGATCGCGCGTGGCGCGGCAGTGGCGGATCCGCCGGTCTCGCCCGGTCAATTGGCGAGCCACTACGCGCCGAAAGCGCGCTTGCGGCTTGAAGCGGCTGCGGCGCGCGATGGCGAGGCGTTACTGGCGTTCGGGCGCGCGGCGCCGTCGACGGGGTTTGTGATCAATCTCAGTCCATCGGGTGATCTCGCCGAGGCGGCGGCGCACCTGTTTTCGGCGCTGCGGGCGTTCGATGCGGCGGGGTCGCGGGAGGTCGCCGTCATGCCTATTCCGGAGGCGGGACTCGGCGTTGCCATTAACGACCGGTTGTGCCGCGCGGCGGCCCCGCGACCGTGATAGAAAGCTCCTTATGCTTCAGCCTGCCCTCAATGCTCCGACACCCGCACTGCTCGATGCGCTCACGCGCGTCGTGGGGACGGCGCATGCGGTGCGCGCGGGCGATCCGGCGCAGGGAAAATACTTGCGCGAGTGGCGGGACCGGTATGTGGGCGCGTCGCCGCTCGTCGTGCGGCCGGGGTCGACAGCGGAGGTCATGGAGATTTTGCGGCTATGCCATGCCGCGCGGACGGGTGTGGTGCCGCAATCGGGGAACACCGGGCTCGTTGGCGGGCAAATCCCGTTTGAAGGCGGGACAGAGATCGTGCTGTCGCTCGACCGGATGACGGCGATCCGCGCTGTGGATGCGGATGGGTACACGCTCACGGCGGAAGCGGGCGTGACGCTGGCCGCGGTGCAGGAGGCGGCGCGGGCGGCGGGGCTCATGTTTGCTTTGTCGATGGCGTCGGAGGGGAGCGCGTGTCTGGGCGGGGCGCTGGCGACGAACGCGGGCGGGCTTTCTGTGCTGGCGCATGGGACCGCGCGGGCACAGGTGCTCGGCATCGAGGCCGTTCTGGCGGATGGGCGCGTATTCGGTAGCTTGTCGAGCCTGAAGAAAGACAACACGGGTTATGATCTGCGCGATCTTCTGATCGGGTCGGAGGGCACCCTCGGCATTATCACTGCAGCGACCGTGCGGCTGGTGGCGGCACCTAAGGATGTGGCGACGGCTTTCGCCGCTCTGCCGTCGATGGATGCGCTCGTGCCGCTGTTTCGTTTGGCGCAGGAGCAAGCGGGACCGGGGTTGACGGCGTTCGAGTTTATGTCGGCGCGGGCGATGGAGTTCGTTGCCAAGCATGGACAGGTGGCGGTGCCGCTCGGCGACGCATATGGGCCGTGTTCGGTGCTGCTGGAGATTTCGACGGCCGAGGCGGACCGGGCGCAACCGTTGATCGAGGCGATGCTGGCGGAGGCACTCGATCGTGGGTTGATGACAGATGCGCGGATTGCCGCGTCAGCCGCACAGCAGGCGGCGATGTGGCGGCTCAGGGAACAGATGTCGGACGTGCAGAAGCACGAGGGCGGGTCGATCAAGCACGATGTGTCGCTGCCGGTGGCGCGGGTGCCGGAGTTCCTCGAGCGGGCGGCGGCGATCGTGGAACGGGTGTGTCCGGGCGCGCGGCCGGTGCCGTTCGGGCATCTGGGCGATGGCAACGTGCACTACAACGTCTCGCAGCCGGTGGGCGCGGACAAGGCAGCGTTTCTGGCAGTGTGGGAGCCGATGTCGGAGGCCATTCACGAGCTGGTCGCTGCCATGGATGGATCGATTTCGGCGGAGCATGGCATCGGGCGGATGAAGCGGGAGGCGTTGCGGCGCTTCAAGGATCCGGTGGCGCTCGACATGATGTGCGCGATCAAGAGCGCGCTTGATCCCTACGGAATTCTCAACCCGGGCAAGGTGCTGTGAAGCGCTACCAGACGCCGCGCGAGAGGCCGGTGGCGAGATAGCCCCACAGTGTCGGCGGGAAATACTGGCGCGAGGGAAGATCGACGGCGCGCGGCACGAGGCGGCCCGCTTTGGCGTCTTCGATTGCGCGGGCGAAGAGCGGGATCGCGTGGGCCGCCTGCAGGTGCTGATAGCTGGCGATCGTGTCTTCGGGCGCGAACGTGACTCGCGTTTGGTAGAGCACCGAACCGGTATCGACTCCTTCGTCGACGAGATGAATCGTGACGCCGGCATTTTCGGCGTCGCCTTCGGCAAGTGCCCAATAGCCCGGATGCTGGCCGCGATACTTCGGGTTGATGCCGGCGTGGTAGTTGATGAAGGAAGCGGCGACGGATGCGAGGGTCGCGGGCTGCAAAATGCGCGTGCCATAGACGCCAACGACGGCGGGGTTCAATCGCGCAAGGAGCGCGCGGCATTCGGGGGAATTCACCGACTGCACGCGGTGGAGGGTGAGTGCGGACGGTGGCGTGGGATCGAGGCCGTGCTGCTGCCAGATGGCGGCGAGGCGGGCGGCGTTGGGCCAGAGTACGCGTTGGGCGAGGCCGAAGCCGACTTGGCCCAGAGCCGTGCCCCAGCCCTGGAGGCGGGCCCGGCGGCGAATGACCTGGCCTTTGGTTTCCGGGCTCTCTTCAATAATCGTGATGGGGCCGAGGCGGGCCGCAAGGCCGTTGGCAACGATGTTGGCGAGCGTGCCACCGGCAGTCAGCAGGACGATGGGACGGGGATCATTTGGTGCAGACATGAAACGCCTCGCGCGTCAGAACGAAACGCCCGGGCGGCTGCCCGGATGGTTTGACGTCTGGTTCGGCGTTTCGGCAGCAAGCGGCGTGCCAGCGTATGCGAATTAAGTTAACGGCGGCTGGTTTTGACCGACTTCAATTCCTCGGCGATGCGGTGCGACTGGGACGGCCAGCTGGCGGCCACCCAATCGTCGGTGCCGAAGAGCCAATACCAGAAGCGGTTGCGCCGGTAATACCGCTCGATGGTGACACGGTGCATGTTTTCGACCGTGCCATGCAGCCCTTCGACTGCGCCACCGATGCGCTGCGTCTCGCCCTCGATAATGGAGAAGCGCGGACCCAATGAGTCAACGCCGCTCGTGAGGCTTGCGGCGGTGACGGCAAAGTTTTCCCGGAAGGCGCCGACATCGTCGCGCAACGCAGTCAGCGTTTCGCGGGTGTCGTTGCGCGTCTGCTCGATGTTGCCGGCAAGCGTGTGCTGGTTGGCGTTGAGCTTGACGATGGCGTCGGAGACTTCGGCCAGATCTTCGCGGGCGGCGGTTTGGCCTTCGATGACTTTTTGCAGCGTGTCCGCGACGAGGCGCTCGACGGCGGCGATGCGGTCGGCCAGGGCGCGCAAGGTTTCACCGGTTTCGGCGTGGCGCGCGTCAACGGAGGAGCGAACTTCGGAGAAACGGTCGTTGAAGGGGAAAATAGATTTCAAGATCTCGGCGCGGTGCGCACCGACCATTTGCGCCAACTGCCCGACTTCGCCACGTAGCGCTGCACCGGTCTCGGCAGCGCGCGTGCGCTCGCCGGCCAGCGTCGTTTCAAGCCGGTCGATACGTTCCAAAAAATTGCCGATGATTTTATCGCCGTCACGCGACAGGACGGCTTCCTCGATGATCTCGAGGCGGTTGTTCAGCGGCGTGAGGTCGAATTGCTGCGGGGCGCGGGCGCGGATATCGTTTTCAATCGACGCCAATGCGAGGGAGAATTGTTCAAAGCCGGCGGTGACGGAGCGCTCAATCGTGGCGACCCGGTCGGCGATGGGGCTGATGTCCACGGGCGAGGCGCGCAGGCCAGTGACTTCGCGCTGAAGATCTCCGATGAGGCCGGTGAACGTCTTGCGCTCGCTGCCCAGATCGGCGCTAAGCGCGCGCATCATCTGCTCAAGTGCATCGAGGCGGGAGTTCTGCACGGTATCGACGCCGCCATTGCCAAAGTCGCCGCGGGGCGGGCGTGGAGCCTCACGCGGCGCGTAAGTCGCGGAGGTATATTGCGATTGTGGCGGTGTGGGTGCCGGCTGCGGCTCGGGTTGCGACGTGACGTATCGCGCGTTGTAGCCAGAACGCTGCGTACGCGAGTAGGACCCGCCGTTCGTGGACGCGGCGAAGCGTTGGTCGATGCGTGCGAGCAGACCGAGACCGGGAAGGTCGGGTTCGACATCGAGCATCAAATGCAGGAGATCGTCGACGCTTGCGGGTGCATTACGGCGCGAGGCGATGAGGCTGGCGGCACGGAGGACATGCTCCAATTCCTCGGAGTGGCGGGGACCGGCTTCGCCTGCCGGGAGCCCGACGGGAAGTTCACTGGCGATTGCCGTTGCACTTTCACGGCGCAGGGCGGACACGCGAATACCGCGGATTTCAAGAACCTCGGCGGCGGTGTCGATGCGTGTCAGGGCATGCAGCAGATGCTCGAGCCGGACTTCGGCGGCGCGATGGGCGAGGGCGACATCAAAGGCGTGGTTCACACAGGCGAGGACGACTTCGTCGACCCAGATGGGGCCGGGCGTGTAAGCGCCGCGTGATCGCGTTTCATAGGTCGGGACGGGTGCCGGTTCGGGAACCGATGCGCTCCAGGTGCGCGGGGTGCGCAGGTCCAAGTCTCCGCCACGATACGCCATACTCGTCACTCCTGGCCGGGACTGGTATTGCCCGCCGCTTTCTAGAATTCAGACCCGGGATGCTGCGATATGATTTTGTCGAGGGCGTGCCGCTGCGCGGGCCACGCCCTGGCCAGGCCGCCCCCGAGGTCCGGCATCCTTCGACCAAGTTTGAGAATAGTCGGTTCCCGCGGCAATCGCGAGGGGGCGACGCGCGTTCGTCTGATGTTTGGTGAATGACCCGGCTGTCTTGGACTTCAATGGCTTGGAGAAAGGTGTTTACACGTTTCAACAGGGGTGATGGTGCGGCGGCTCATGCGTCAGGGGCGCTGTGGAGGGCGGGGCCCTCGTTGCGCGGGTTGTTGAGGCTCCGGCTGACGTCGACCACCTCTAAAAGGTCACGAGGGGCCGGAGCCAGAAGGCTTTCGGCGAACTTGGAGGTTCCGGAGGTGCAGTCCAGCCAGGCGTCGAAATGGTCCGGGGCGATGATCACGGGCATACGGTCGTGGTACGGCTCCATGGTGGCGTTGGCCGACGTCGTCAGGATGGCCATGGTTTCTAGTTCGCTTCCGTCGGCACCGACCCAATGTTCAGCTAGGCCAGCCAACGCCATCAGGCCGCCGTCGCGGGGGCGGAACAGGTGGGGCTGTTTTGCGCCGGGTTTGCCGGTCCATTCATAAAAGCCGGTCGCGGGGACCAGGCAGCGGCGATGGCGCATGGCGCCGCGAAAAGAGGGTTTTTCGGCGGCGGTTTCGGAGCGGGCATTGATGAGCGTGGTGAAGTCGCGGGGATCCTTCACCCATGACGGGATGAGCCCCCAGCGCACCAGATATTGTTCGCGTTCGCCCGATAGCGTGCGCCGGACGATGAGGACGGGCTGGGTGGGGGCGATGTTGTAGCGGGCGGGAAACTCAAGGCCGTTGCCGGTAGCAAAATAGGCGCGAACTGCTTCAGGAGGCGCGGTCAGGCTATATCTCGAGCACATGTGGCCTCACATTTCGTCTTAAGCAGCGGGCCATCTTCAGCAGCGGCCGAGTGCAAAGGCTGGCGAGAGCCGCGTGTGGCGGCAGAGAATCGATGCTACAACCGCCAGTGCCACGACGGCGCCATAACCGGGCCCGACATCATGGCGATGGCCTGAAGATAGCGGCCGCCAACGGAACCGGCAATGTCTGCAACCCCGGCACACTTGAGACGAGCGATGCGCGTGCATACTGCTGCTATGGCGGTCGGGTGTCTTTTAATGGCGGCGCCTGCGGCCCATGCGCAGGATGCTAAACCCTATGACGAGCAGCTTATGCGCTTGTCGGAAATTCTGGGCGCTGTGCACTACTTGCGCGAATTGTGCTTGGCCAATGACGGTCAACGGTGGCGCGATCACATGCGCACACTGATCGACGCCGAGACAGCGAGCGCGCAGCGGAAGGCGCGCATCACGCGCAGCTTTAATCAAGGTTATCGCAGTTATAGCCGCACCTACACGACCTGCACGCCTTCGGCGCAGACAGCTATTGAACGGTTCATGATCGAAGCTGTCGAGTTGACGGACGCGCTCGTCGAAAAGGCGCCGTAAGGGTTCGCTCACCTTAGCGATTTACCCTGAATTGCTGCTACAGCCCCGGGGGGATCGCGTCCGTGTTAAGCGCAGACATGAGTGAAGTTATTGGCACTGGGGGCAGTGTCCGATGTCTAAGGGTGGGAGAGGACGCATGAACCCGGAAGCACGCGAACTGGCTGAGAGCGACGACCACAGCTTCAAGGCGCTTGGACTGATCCTGGCTGCTTGGGATGAGGGAACCGAGAGCGGCGTGACGTCGGAGCAAATGGCTTATGCGGCGCTGTTCGCGGCTCTGACCGATCTGGTGTCGCTTTACGGCGAAGATGCCGTCGTCGAATTGGCGCGCGGACTGGAACGGCGCTTGATGCAGGGTGAGTTCACGCTCGGCCGGGTGGTTCAGTAGCGTAAAGCGAAGGGTGCGGCGGTTTTAGTGACCCCAGCCCAATCCGCCCTTGATCGCCATTTCTCCTATGAGCACGGCCCCGAATAAAATCAGCGCGATGCCGGCGTAGCGGTTGATCGTCTGCAGACGATTGGCATCGACAAGGTGCCGAAAGCGGCTGATCAGGTTCGATAGGAAAATCCACCACGCGAGACTTCCAGCCATGATGGCGGCCACCATCAATAGGGCGTCGATCGTTGTGTGGACTTCCACGAATGTCGAAACGCCGCCGAAGATCGCAAACAGGCCAAGCACCGCACCGGGATTGGTGATGGTGAGGAAAAAGGTTTGCGGAATGTCCCAGACAAAGTCGCGCAACGATGTCTTCTCAGGATCGAAGTGCGCTTCGGCTTCTATCGGCGGTACGGTGAGGTAGAGCTTGATGCCGAAGGCGGCTAGCGCCAAGCCGCCGACGATTTGGATGGCGGTGCGGTGATACTCAATGGCGCCAGAAATCGCGCCGACGCCCAGCGCGGCAAAGAGTGCGATGGTTCCATCGCCCAGAACCGCGCCGATGCCAGCGGCCAGACCACCGAAAAATCCCCGTTCGATCGCGCGCTGAATGCACAGGACGTTCACCGGCCCTACAGGCGCTGCGACAAGAACACCGATAATCAAACCAATCGGGATGATGAGGGGATTTGGGATGAAATCCATGCTTGTTTGGCCCGTGCGCACCCGGCGCTTCTTTCGTCCGCCCTGACGGCGTCGCTGCGACAACGCCCCGGACGCGGGCAACGTGAAGATCATCATAGGTAGTGAGGCGATCACTCCTTGTCCATGGTCACGGGGCAGCTGGCGCATTCCCGCCGCAGGGAGGCCAGAGGTCGCGGGTGTGCGGAGGACTAGATAGGCAACTGCCTCAACTCACAGCCAAAAAGAGAGGCGCTTGCCCAATGCTGGTTTCATCTTGCGGCAAATCGTCAAAAATACCTTGTCATCTGAGGGTTCCATCATCCGCTTTACTCTGTTAGGGAGCAAAAAGTGAGTTTCGAAGTCGTGAAGGTGCGCTGCAGTTTCCGACACTTCGTTCCGCTCGTTGCTTGGCTTTCAAGTTGAAGGGTTTTGTTATGAGAGTTCGTCATCTCGCCGCCGTCGCCGGCTTGCTGTTCGCGATGGCTTCGCCTGCATTGGCCGAGATTCCCGGCGCCTATGGCATGTGGGGCGACATGCCCCGCTCGAAGCCCGCAACAAGTGGCGGGTTTGGGATGTTCAAGCCCAATAAGCAGAAGGCGCAGCCGTCGATGGCTGCATTCGGACCCGGCACGATGAAGCCGCAGAAGCCGCCGCAGTTTTCGGGCAAGCCGAAGGCGCTGATGCAGGGTGGCGGCAAGCCGGCTATCGCCGCTCAGGCGCCGCAGGTTGTGTCGTACGGCAAGGGGCACAAGAAGGGTTCGGTCATCGTCGATCAATCGCAGAAGAAGCTCTATTACGTGCTGGGTGACGGCAAGGCGTATGCCTATCCGGTCGCGGTCGGCAAGAAGGGCTTCAAGTGGACGGGCACGCAGAAGGTCTCGGGCGTGAAGGCCTGGCCGGATTGGGTACCGCCGGAAGAAATGCGCCAGCGCAAGCCGCATCTGCCGGTGAAAATGACGGGCGGTATTAACAATCCGCTTGGCGCTAAGGCCATCTATTTGGGAAGCTCACTGTACCGGATCCATGGAACGAACGATTCCAGTTCGATCGGCACGGAAGCATCGTCGGGCTGCATCCGCATGCACAACGGTCACGTGGTGCATCTGGCCAAACTCGTGAAGCAGGGTACGCCGGTGCACGTGGTGCATTGAGCCGAGGCTTTCGCTGTTCGAAATGAAAAAAAGGCCGCCCGGTGGGCGGCCTTTTTTGTGCCGTCTTGCGAAACGCGTTCAACGAACGAAGTGGTAGAGAAGATCGTGCAGCGGCGAGTGCCAGGGCAGAAGGTTGATGCCCAGTGCCGACTTCACGAGATAGACGCCGGCGGCAGCGGCCAACAGTGATGTCACTGTCAGAAGCGCCGACACCAGCGCACGCGCTTGCGCCAAGACCGCCGAACCGGTCTGGGCGCTCGCATCGTGCAGGCTAGCGAACGTGGTGGTGGGAGTGGCCGTGGAGATCATCATTGCAACCAGTTTGGGAAACTGCGTGTTCAAGGGAGTTACAGAGCTTGTCTGCAAAGCCGGTGCCAACTTCATACCGCCCGGCGGAGACGGCGTTAACCCTCCAAGCCGTCACACATCGTAAAATCGGACCGGTTCACCGAATCCCGATTTGACCAGTTCGCCTTGCCACATCACGCGGCGGCCCCGGACGAACGTGCCGACCGGCCAGCCTATGACGTCCTTGCCGTTGTAGGGCGTCCAGCCGACGCGGCTTTCGATCCAATTGTCCCGGATGGTTTCCCGGCGTTTCAAATCGACAATGGTGAGATCGGCGTCCCAGCCGACAGCGATGCGTCCCTTGCCGCGAATGCCGAAAAGGCGCTGCGGGCCGTGGCTTGTCAGATCGACCAAGCGTTGCAGCGACAGCCGGCCGGCGTTCACATGGTCGAGCATGATGGGGACGAGGGTTTGGACGCCGGTCATGCCCGAGTGCGATGCGGGATAGGCGTGGTCTTTTTCTTCGCGGGTATGGGGGGCGTGGTCGGAGCCCAGAACGTCCACGACGCCGTCGGCCAAGGCCTTCCAGATGCGGTCGCGGTGGCGGGCGTCGCGGACGGGCGGGTTCATCTGCACATAGGTGCCAAGTTGCTCGTAGCATTCAGGGGCGGCGAGTGTGAGGTGGTGGGGCGTGACCTCGACGCTGGCCCACTCCTTGTGGTCTTGCAGGAAGTCCATCTCTTCGCCGGTGGAGATGTGCAAGACATGGACGCGGCGGCGATATTTCTCGGCCAGACCGACGAGGCGTTTTGTGGCCATAAGGGCCGCTTCCTCGTCGCGCCAGACAGGATGGGATGAAGGATCGCCGGGGATGCGCAGGTTCATGCGCGCCTTGAGGCGGTCTTCATCCTCCGCGTGAAACGAGGCGCGGCGGGACAGCTTGGCGATAATTTTGTCCAGTGATGTGGCGTCATCGACGAGAAGATTGCCGGTCGAGGAGCCCATGAAGACCTTGATGCCGGCGGAGCCTTCCAGGCGCTCCAGATCGGGAATGTGTTCAATGTTCTCGCGCGTGCCGCCGACGAAAAAGGCGAAGTCGCACAGCATGCGGTGGCGGGCGGCGCCGACCTTCGCGGCGAGCGTCGACGCGCAGGTGGTGAGCGGGGCTGTGTTGGGCATCTCGAAGACGGCGGTGACGCCGCCGGCGACTGCGGCGCGGCTGCCTGTTTCGAGATCTTCCTTGTGGGTGAGGCCGGGTTCGCGGAAGTGGACCTGGGTATCGATGACGCCGGGAAGGATATGCAGTCCACGGGCGTCGAGGGTGTCCAACGTCTTGGCGGAGCCCAGTTGGCCCAAGGCGACGATCCGGCCATCGCGGATGCCAATGTCGCGGGCGCCTTCGCCGTCGTGATTGACGACGGTGGCGCCGGAGATGACGAGATCGAGGGGGGCGGTCATGGTTCGTCCAGTTGGTTGAGTGAGCGAAGGCCGGTTCGGGCTTGCAACGGTAGGCGGCCCCGCCTTAGGTACGGGGCGACGCTTAGCAATGCATGGCCCCGATGACGCCTGAGATCAAGATCGCGAAACTCCCTGACCGAGGCGTCGTGGCCGTAGAAGGGCCGGATGCCGGCAAGCTGCTGCAAGGTCTACTGACGAACGATCTGGCGTTACTGGAGGCACAATCGGCGATCCATGCGGGGCTCTTGTCACCGCAGGGGAAGATCCTTTTTGACTTTTTCGTTGTGCGCAGCGCGGGCGCCCTTCTGCTCGACGTGGCCCGTGAAAAAGCGGCCGAGCTCGTGAAGCGGCTGACGCTCTACAAGCTGCGCGCGGCGGTGACCATCACAGACGTGTCGGACAACTACGCCGTGCTGGCTTTGTGGGGCGCGGACGCGTGCTCTTCAGGCGAGACGGCGCGGACGGTTTCATATGCCGACCCACGCCATCGCGATCTGGGGTTGCGAATCCTTGCCGATGCGAATTTCGCGGACGACGTGGCGTCAGCGACCAACGGGATGCCGGCCGATGAGGCGGCGTATCACGCGCACCGGATTGCGCTTGGGATCCCGGAAGGTGGCAAGGACTACGCGTTCGGCGATACGTTTGCGCACGAGGCCCTTTTCGATCAATTGCACGGGGTTTCATTTTCGAAGGGTTGCTACGTCGGTCAGGAAATTGTCTCTCGGATGGAGCACCGGGGCACGGCACGGCGGCGGATTGTGCCCGTGATTGCAACCGGCGGTGCGCTGGTTCCTGGGGCTGCGATCATGGCCGGGGATGCGGAGATCGGCCGGGTGGGTTCCGTTGCGGGATCGCGGGGGCTGGCGGCACTGCGGCTCGACCGTGTGGACGAGTTTGCGGCCAAAGGCGTGGCGTTGACCGCAGGGGAGGCAACCGTGACCGTTATCCTACCGCCGTGGGCACACTTTAAACCGATGGCGTCGCAGGCTTAACAGACGGCGCAGCGTTGCAAGGATGCGGATCGATGGCGAAAGCTGCACCGGCGATGGAACGCTGTCCGTGGTCCGGGGTGGACCCGCTCTACATTGATTATCACGATCGCGAGTGGGGCGTGCCGCATGCCGACGACCGACGGCTGTTTGAAAAGCTCATTCTGGAGGGTTTTCAGGCGGGGCTGTCGTGGATCACGATCTTGCGCAAGCGCGAGGCTTTCCGGGCGGCATTCCACGGCTTCGATGCGGAACGGATCGCGCGTTATGGCGACAAGGACATCGCGCGATTGATGGCGGATGCGGGCATCGTGCGCAACAGATTGAAGATCGAGGCGACGATCGACAATGCGCGGGCGTATCTTGCGCTTCGGGAAAAGACGACGCTGGCGGCGTTTTTGTGGTCGCAGATGGACGATGGGCCCGTGCTTAATTCCTTCCGCTCGATGAAGGAGGTTCCGGCTGTGACGGCGGAGTCGACGCGGATTTCCAAGGCGCTCAAGAAACAAGGTTTCCGGTTCGTGGGGCCGACGACGATTTATGCCTACATGCAGTCGGTGGGGCTGGTGAACGACCATCTCGTGACCTGTGCGCGGCATGCGGCGTGCGTGCGGCTGCACGATAAATTCCGGCGGCCGACATGAGCGAGGGGCGCAAACCGCAGCGTCCGCGCGCGTGGCAGCGCATGCTGTCGGGACGCAGGCTCGATCTGCTCGATCCATCGCCGGACGACATCGAGATTGCCGATATCGCGCATGGGTTGGCGCGTGTGGCGCGGTGGAATGGACAGACGGTGGGCGAGCATGCCTTTTCCGTTGCCGAACATACACTGACGGTTGAGGCGATTTTTTCCGATCGCGCGCCGGGGTGCAGCAATGCCGAGGCCCTGGCGGCGCTGCTGCATGATGCGCCGGAATATGTCATCGGCGATCTGATCAGCCCGTTCAAGACGGCCATTGGACTTGATTACAAGGCGTTCGAGTTGCGCATTCTGGGGGCCATTCACGAGCGGTTTTGTCTGCCCGCCACATTGCCGCCGCATCTGACCGATGCCATCAAAGCCGCAGATACGATTGCCGCCTACTATGAGGCGACGCGGCTGGCTGGCTTTTCGGAAGCGGAGGCGCGGCTTTACTTCGGCCAACCGGACGGGTTGGGCGCGGCGCTGACCCAGAAACTTGAACGCTTAAGTGCATCGCCGACCGAAGAGGTGGAACGGCTGTTTTTGGGGCGGTTTGAGGCTCTTTACCGGGCCTAGGGCGGCTCGATCGGATCAAAGTGTAGCCAAGCTTGTGCGCGGCCTTGGAATATTCGCTGATCAGTCCCGTTAGCCAACCTAGAGGCAGCGGTTGACACGCATACTGTACGTTCGTTTGGACCGCCGCCACGATCGTCCAACGCTTATAGAGACGGGAGACTGGGCCCATGGTATCGGACGCAAATGTGCGGCGTATCCCGCGCGAGAGCCTCGAGCGACATCACCCGAAAGGGACAGCGATGCGCCAGGAAGCACCGGCCGTTGAAATCGGCCTGAATGCTGCAATCGTCGCCGTGCTCGACAACGAGCCGGTGGTGCTTGTGGTGCGTGAAGACGGCAATGGAGCGCAGGATAGCCTGCCATCAGGGCCATTTTCTCCGCTGAAGCACCGCACGTTCGAGGGTGGCCTCAGGACGTGGGTGTCGGACCAGACCGGCATCGAACTGGGCTATGTCGAACAGCTCTATTCGTTCGGCGATCGCGGGCGGCACGCGCAGCCCGACGATGAGATGCCGCATGTGGTATCGGTCGGCTATCTCGCGCTAACGGACGCCGGGCAGATCGAGGACTCGCAGCGCGGGTCGTGGCGCAGCTGGTATCATTATTTTCCTTGGGAAGACTGGCGGAAAGGCCGGCCGGCCATCCTCGAAGCCGAGATCATTCCGCGGCTACGCGAATGGGCGGAGCGTCCGCAGCAGACCGCTGAACCGGCGCGGCCCATTGCCCGTCAAGACCGGGTGCGCATGTGCTTTGCCATCGATGGAGCTGCATGGGACGAGGAAAAAGTTCTCGACCGGTATGAGCTTCTTTATGAAGCCGGGCTTGTCGAAGAGGCGCGCCGCGATGGCCGCGAGGCGGCGCTCGCGTGGGCTCCGACACCGCGGCTTGGCGCGATGATGCGGTTCGATCACCGGCGCATCCTGGCGACGGCCATCGGGCGGACACGGGCGAAGATCAAGTATCGCCCGGTCATCTTCGAATTGATGCCGCCGGAATTCACGCTGTTTGAATTGCAGCGGACGGTGGAAGCCATTCTCGGGCCGCATCTGCACAAGCAGAACTTCCGCCGGCTGGTGGAAGGGGCAGGCCTCGTAGAGCCGACGGGCGAAATGAAGACGCGCACGGGTGGGCGGCCGGCGAAGCTCTACCGGTTCCGCAAAGAAGTGCTGCTCGAGCGGCCAGCGCCTGGTGTGCGCGTGAAGCCCGGCCGCGTTTGAGGTTTGAGAATTGGCTCCGGCGGCGCTGCTGCCGGAGCTGCCTGCTTTCACATCTGGTTGACGGGCTGGCGCGTAAGCGGAGCTATAGAGTTCGCAGGCCTGTTTGGCGCTCTGCGAATAATTTATGTCACGGCGCGCCATTCCTCTGGAAAAGCAGGCCGCGATCCCTTAAATTAGGCAGTAGAGTGCTCGAATAGAGCATAAGTCGATGCCGCCGGCAAGTGCCGGATATTCTCAGGCCCTACATATGCTCGCATTGAGCATTAAATGGGACTCCGATTTGGAGGTTCAGGTTCATGGTGCAGGTGACCCTTCCGCTGAGCCGTTCAGCCGCCGCGGCGGCCGTGCGTCCCGCCGCGAAGACGGGGCCAGACCACGGCATCGTGTTCACGCCCGCGCTCGAGCGCGAACTGGCGCCGATCTACGACCGCATGAAGCGGGTCGTGACGCCGATGGAGTGGGCGCAGTACGCGCCCTACGTGAAGGCGATCAACGACCTCAAGGCGGAGCGTGGGGCAGTGATCCTGGCGCACAACTACATGACGCCGGAAATTTTCCACGGGGTCTCGGATTTCCGGGGCGACAGCTTGCAACTGGCGCGGGAGGCGGCGAAGGCCAAGGGCGACATCATCGTTCAGGCGGGTGTGCACTTCATGGCGGAGACGTCGAAGTTGCTGTCGCCGAACAAGACGGTCTTGATCCCGGATCTGCGGGCGGGCTGCTCGCTGGCGGCGTCGATCACGGCGGCGGACGTGCGGCTGTTGCGCGAAGCGTATCCCGGCGTGCCGATCGTGACGTATGTGAATACGTCGGCGGCGGTGAAGGCGGAGTGCGACATCACCTGCACATCGTCGAACGCGGTGAAGGTCGTCGAGAGCCTCGGCGCGCCGCGCGTGCTGCTGATTCCGGACGAGTATTTGTCGAAATATGTACAGACGCAGACGGACGTGGAGATCATCGCGTGGCGCGGCCACTGCGAGGTGCACGAGCGCTTTACGGCTGAAGAACTGGAAGCGTACCGGGATGCGAACCCGGGCGTGAAGATCATTGCGCATCCGGAATGCCCGCCGGACGTGATCGGCGTTGCCGATTTCACGGGCTCGACGTCGGGTATGATCAACTGGGTGAAGACGAACAAGCCGCGCAAGGCGCTTCTGGTGACGGAATGCTCGATGGCGTCCAACGTTGCCGACGACGTGCCGGGGGTGGAATTCGTGCGGCCGTGCAATCTCTGCCCGCACATGAAGCGCATCAGCCTGGAGGCGATCTACGAGAGCCTGCGGGACCTAAAGCATGAAGTGACCGTCGATCCGGAGGTGGCCGAGCGCGCGCGCCGGGCCGTCGAGCGGATGGTCAATCTCAATCACTGATCCGATCCTGAAGTCCTGAGCCTCCGGGGTGGAGGCTTGCGAGCGAGGTGGCATTTCATGGCCAAGACCGTCCGGAACGGAAAGTTCAAAGGTTTCGCAAAGCCGAAGACGCCGCTCGGCCCCGGTGACATTGTCATCGTGGGTGCAGGGCTCGCAGGACTGTACACCGCGCTCAAGCTGGCGCCGCTGCCGGTGACGATCGTTGCCGCCGCGCCGCTGGGCGAGGGCGCATCGAGCGTGTGGGCGCAGGGCGGAATCGCCGCGGCGGTGGGTGAGGGCGACACGGCTGAAGCGCATGCGCACGACACGAAAGTGGCGGGTGCCGGCATCGTCGATGAGGATGTTGCCCAGACGGTGGCGGAAGAGGCGGGCGACCGCGTGCGCGATCTGCTGCGCTACGGCGTGCCGTTCGACCGTGATCTGGAAGGGCATTTCGTCCTCTCGCGTGAGGCCGCGCATTCGGCCAAGCGCATTGTGCGTGTCTCGGGCGACCGGGCCGGCGCGGCCATCATGCAGGCGCTCATTGCCGCCGCGCGGGCGACGCCGTCTATCCGCGTGATCACGGGGCATGAAGCGGAAGATCTTGTCATCGAGAACGGCCGCGTGGTCGGCGTGCAATTGGCGCGGGGCGATACGCGCGGACAGGGGACGTATGAATTGATCCCGGCGAGTGCCGTGGTGTTGGCAACCGGCGGCGTCGGTGGGCTTTATGCAGTGACGACGAACCCTGCGTATGCGCGCGGGGAAGCGATCGCTTTTGCGGCGCGGGCAGGCGCAGTGATCGCCGATCCGGAATTCGTGCAGTTCCACCCCACCGCCATCGACATTGGCGCCGATCCGGCGCCTCTTGCTACCGAGGCCCTGCGTGGCGAGGGCGCGTTGCTCGTCAACAAGGCGGGCGAGCGGTTTATGCTGCGGCATCACCCCGATGCTGAGCTGGCGCCGCGCGATATCGTGGCACGCGGCGTGTTCGAAGAGATCGTGGCCGGGCGCGGCGCGTTTCTCGACTGCCGCGCGGCGGTTGGCGCGCGGTTCGAGGCGGCGTATCCGACGGTCTATGCGCACTGCAAGGCGGCGGGGATCGATCCCGTCACCGACCTCATTCCGGTGGCGCCGGCGGCCCATTATCACATGGGCGGCATTGCAACCGACATGCGTGGGCGTTCGAGTGTGGAAGGTTTGTGGGCAGCGGGCGAGGTTGCCTCGACGGGGCTGCACGGCGCGAACCGGCTGGCATCCAACTCGCTGTTGGAGGCGATCGTGCTCGGCGGGCGCGTGGCAGAAGATATCGGATCGCTGGTGACCGCGACGAGCGCTTTGCCGGTGGCCGAGTTGCGTCTGGTGAAGGGCGGCAAGGTCGTCGACATGCGGCTTCGGGCCGAGGCCATGCGGCGGATCCGGCGGATCATGAGCGAGGATGTCGGCGTGGTGCGTGAGGCGAAGGGCCTGCGTCATGCTTTGGTGGAATTGCGCGAGATTGCGGCTGAGGCTGCGGGCGATGCCGTAGTTGCCAACATGGCTTTGACGGCTCGTTTGATCGCGGCGGCCGCGTTGGCACGCAAGGAGAGCCGGGGCGGTCATTTCCGCAGCGACTTTCCGAATGCGGAAGCACGGCTGCAGAAGCGGACGTTCGTGACGCTCGAAGACTTGAAGCTGATCGAAGCGTCGCTGAAGCCGCGGACCAAGCGCGTCGCGCTGGAGTTGACGCTGTGAGCCTTCCGCGATTGCCGAAGGCGCTCGTGCAGCGGGCCGTGACGGATGCGCTTGCCGAGGATCTCGGGCTTGCCGGCGATCTGACGACGGATGCGACAGTGGCGGCGGATGCCGAGGCGGATGCGGTGATCGCGTCGCGTCAGGTCGGTGTGATTGCCGGACTTGATCTGGCGGAGGCGGCGTTCGCGGCCATGGATGCGGGCGTACGGTTTGAGCGGATCTGCGCGGATGGCGCGCGCGTGGGCCCTGGCGACGTGGTCGCGCGGATTACTGGGAATGCGCGCGCGATCCTGACCGGGGAGCGGGTGGCGCTCAACTATCTGGGGCGGCTTTCGGGCATTGCGTCTCTGACACGGCGGTATGTCGATGCGATCGAAGGGACGAAGGCCGCCATTGCCGATACGCGGAAGACGACGCCGGGACTGCGTGCGTTCGAAAAATATGCGGTGCGCTGCGGTGGCGGACAGAACCATCGCACGGGACTCTTCGATGCAATCCTGATCAAGGACAATCACATCGTCGCGGCGGGCGGTGTGGAGGCGGCGATCGCGCGGGCGCGGGCGTACGCGGGGCACATGGTCAAGATTGAAGTGGAAGTCGACACGCTGGAACAACTGGCGCTGGTCTTGAACCACAAGGTGGATGCGGTTCTGCTCGATAACATGGCGCCTGAAACATTGCGGGCGGCGGTTCGGCAGGTGGGCGGACGGGCTCTGACGGAGGCGTCGGGCGGGGTGAACCTGACGACTGTGCGCGCGATTGCGGAGACGGGCGTCGACCTGATTTCCGTGGGCGCGCTGACGCATTCGGCTCCGGTTCTCGATCTCGGCCTTGATTTTAAAGGATAAGCAGCCGGCCCATTAACAGAGGTGGCTATGGCTGCTTGCTTTTGCCGCAATCATCACCCAAGTGCATGGCAGCCAGCGCGGCCGGCAAGGACCCGCGCCGTACGGGCGAACGAGGAGATCATGACCTATATCGTCATTTGGGGCTTGGTTGCGATCACGTCGGCGATCGTTGGCGGCGTACTCGCGGCGATGAAGAACCGCGACTACTCCTCTTGGGCGGCGTGGTGCTTTGTTTTCCCGCCATTTGTGATTGCCATTCTCCTGACGCCAAAGAATACCGGTCCGCTACCGGCCCGCCGCCGCCTGGGCGATGACGGCGATCCCGACCGCAGCATGCTGTGAGCCTTGCGTTTCAGCTTGCTCCCTTGCGGCGCGCGGTGATGGCGGCCCGGGCTGCCGCTAGCCTTGCAATTGGCACGCGGAACGGCGAACAGGACACATAGTCGAGGCCGAGTTCGTGGAAGAACGCGACGGATGTTGCGTCGCCGCCGTGTTCGCCGCATATGCCGATTTTAAGGCCGGCGCGACCGGCGCGTCCGCCTGCGATGCCGATGCGGATCAATTCACCGACGCCGCCTTCATCTATCGAGACGAAGGGGTCGCGTTCGAAGATGCCTTTGCCCGCATAGTTGGCGAGGATCGGAGCGGCATCGTCGCGCGAAAGTCCGAGCGTGGTTTGGGTGAGATCATTCGTGCCGAATGAGAAGAACTCCGCGCCGCCCGGTCCTTCGCTCAATTCCCGTCCGCGCAACGCGGCGCGCGGCAATTCGATCATGGTGCCGATCTGGTATGTCAAACGCTGTCCCGTTTCCGCTTCGATCTTGGCGGCAGTTGCACGTATCACGTCGGCCAAGATGTCGAACTCGCGGCGATAGGCGACGAGGGGGATCATGATCTCGGGTTTGACCGCGTGCCCCATCGCCTTACCGGCTTCGATGGCAGCTTCGAAGATGGCGCGGGCCTGCATCTCGGTGATTTCGGGATAGCGGATTGCAAGACGGCAGCCCCTGAAGCCCAGCATCGGGTTAAATTCGGAAAGTTCAGAGACACGGGTCTTGAGGCGCTCAAGCGTGATGCCAAGCGCCTCGGCGATGGGCGCGAGTTCGGCTTCATGCCGGGGTAGAAATTCATGCAGAGGCGGATCGAGCAAGCGGATGGTGACGGGTGCTCCATCCATGATGCGAAAGAGTTCGGCAAAGTCGGAGCGCTGCATGGGCAGGATTTTTGCCAGCGCCGCGCGGCGGCCTTTTTCGTCGCTGGCGCAGATCATTTCGCGCATGGCGAGGATGCGGGAGGCATCGAAGAACATGTGTTCGGTGCGACAGAGACCGATACCTTCGGCCCCGAGTTTTTTGGCCTGCACGGTATCGCGTGGCGTATCCGCGTTGGCGCGGACTTTAAGGCCGCGGAAGGTATCGGCCCAAGCGATGAGTGTTGCGAAGTCGGCGGAGAGCTCAGGCTGCTTCATGGGCACCGCGCCGGCGAGGACTTCGCCCGTCGTGCCGTCGATCGTGATGGTATCGCCGCGCTTCAGCGTGCGGCTGGCGGTGCGGATGGTGCCTTGGGCCAAATCAATGCGGATGCCGCCGGCGCCGGAGATACAGGGCAGACCCATGCTGCGGGCGACGACGGCGGCATGACTGGTGAGGCCGCCGCGTTGTGTCAACACGCCGACGGCGGCGCTCATGCCGTTGATGTCTTCGGCGCTTGTCTCGACGCGCACGAGGATGACGTGGCGGCCCTGCGCTCGCATCACCTCGGCCTCTTCGGACGTGAGGACGATTTCGCCGGTGGCCGCACCGGGGGAAGCGGGAAGACCGCGAGCGATGAGATCCTTGGCGGCGCCCGGCTCGATGCGCGGATGAAGGAGATGAGAGAGCGCCTGCGGCTCCACCATCATGACTGCTTCGTCGCGCGAAATGATTTCTTCTTCGACGAGGTCGACGGCGATCTTGAGGGCGGCTTCGGCGGAGCGCTTGCCGGAGCGGGTCTGGAGCATCCAGACTTTACCTTCCTGGATCGTGAATTCCACATCCTGCATATCGCGGTAGTGGGCTTCGAGGCGGGCGAAGATGTCCTTCAACTCGGCGAAGGCGCCGGGCATGACGGTTTCGAGAGAGGCTTCTTTCGCCTTCATCTCGGCGCGCGCTTTTTCAGTGAGCCGCAGCGGCGTGCGCGTGCCGGCGACAATGTCTTCGCCTTGGGCGTTGGGGAGATATTCGCCGTAGATTTCGTTGGCGCCGGTCGCGGGATTGCGCGTGAAGGCGACGCCAGTTGCCGATGTCTCGCCGCGGTTGCCGAACACCATCGCCTGGACCGTGACGGCGGTGCCCATATCTTCGGAGATGGCATGGAGACGGCGGTAACTGTCGGCGCGCTCGTTGCGCCAAGAGCGCAGGACCGCATTGATCGCGCCCCAGAGTTGCTCGTTCGTATCCTGCGGGAAGTCGCGGCCGATTTCGGAGCGGATGGCGTCCTGGTAGCGGGCGATGACATCGCGCCACTGGGCGGCGGTGAGTTCGGTGTCGGAGGCGAGCGCGTTCAAGTTTTTGAAGTTATCCAGAAGGTCGGCGAACAGGCCGTGATCGACGCCGAGGACGACATCGCCGTACATCTCGATAAAGCGGCGGTAGCTGTCGTAGGCGAAGCGCTCGTCGCCTGAAGCGCGGGCGAGGCCGGCGACTGTTTCATCGTTGAGGCCGAGATTGAGGATCGTATCCATCATTCCAGGCATGGAGATCGCCGCGCCCGAGCGGACCGCCAAGAGAAGTGGATTTTTCGGATCACCGAACGCGGCGCCGGTGGCTTGACCCATGGCTGCGACGGCATCTCGAACGTCGCTTTCGAGGCCATCGGGCAGGGCTTCGCCGTTGGCGAAGAAATGACGGCAGACACGGGTGGAGATCGTGAAGCCGGGCGGCACTGGTAGGCCGAGGCGGGACATCTCGGCCAAATTGGCCCCCTTGCCGCCGAGTTCCTCGGTGAGACCTGCGTGGCCATCCGTACGATCGGGGCCGAACCGATAAACCCAAGCTGGCATGGCGTGCTGCTTCCGGTCGCGCTCTCAGCACCCCGTCACTTGGGCGCCGGGCATTCGTCGCGACCCCAGGGCGTCGCGACATCGCCTCATGAAGCTGGCATAGCAGGTCAAGACGGGGTGCAAAAGCAGCGTTCAGCCGCCTTGTAGGTGCGTCCCGAATTGGTTACGCCATCCCCGACTTTGCCCAACCGCGAGAGGCCCATGAATCCGCATTTGCCCGCTGTTCTTGAGAAGCTGGACCAGAACCGGGAGGCGGGGCTCGCCCGATTGTTCGACCTGTTGCGGATTGACAGCGTTTCGACCGATCCAGCGTTTGCGCCGTCGTGCCGGCGGGCGGCGGAGTGGTGTGCGGCGACGCTGCGGGAGATCGGGTTCGACGCGTCGGTGCGAGATACCACGGGGCATCCGATGGTTGTCGGGCACGACCGCAAGACGCGGGCGGCGGGACAGCCGCACCTCCTGTTCTATGGACACTACGACGTGCAGCCGGCCGATCCTCTGGAGTTGTGGACGAGTGGGCCTTTCGAACCGCGTATCGTCGAGGAGCCGGGCAACGGCCGGGTTATCGTCGCGCGGGGCGCGCAGGACAACAAAGGTCAGCTGATGACCTTTTTCGAAGCGGCGCGGGCTTGGAAAGAGGTCGCGGGCGAACTGCCGGTCGCGGTGTCGGTGATGCTCGAGGGCGAGGAGGAGTGCGGGTCGCCGTCGCTGCCGGGGTTCTTGGCGAGTTCGGGCGAGGAATTGAAGGCCGATCTCGTGCTCGTATGCGACACGGGGCAGTGGGACAAGGACACGCCGGCCATAACCACAATGCTGCGCGGTCTGGCCGGGACGGAAGCGATCGTGACCGGTCCGTTGCGCGATCTGCATTCAGGAATGTACGGTGGGCCGGCGATCAATCCGATCCGGGCACTGGCGAAGGCGATTGCTTCGATCCACGACGATGCCGGCCGAATTGCCATCCCAGGGTTTCTGGATGGGATCGTGCCGCTGCCGGAGGCGCAGCGGGCGCAATGGAACGGTTTATCAGCAACGGCGGAGGGGCCGTTCATGGCCTCGGTGGGGTTGAAGACGCCGGCGGGGGAAAAGGGCTGTTCGGTGATCGAGCAGCTGTGGGCGCGGCCGACGGTGGAGTTCAACGGCATCACGGGCGGGTATCAGGGTGTCGGGTCGAAGACGGTGATCCCGTCGAAGGCTTCGGTGAAGATCACGTGCCGGCTGGTGCCGGGGCAGGACCCCGACCGGTGTCTGGCGCTGCTGCAGGACCATATTCGCGCCAACCTTCCGCCGGACTGCACGGTCGAGTTCATCGGCACGCGCGGCAGCGCGGCGGTGGGCTTCGATACATCATCGCCGGCGGTTCAGGCGGCGGCCAAGGCGCTCGAAGCCGAGTGGGGCAAACCGGCAGTGCTGATGGGATGCGGCGGATCGATCCCCATCGTGGGGTCGTTCAAGGATGCGCTCGGCATGGATAGCCTGCTGGTCGGCTACGGTCTCGACGACGATCGCATTCACAGCCCCAACGAGAAATACAATTTGACGAGTTTCACCAAGGGCGCACGCAGCTGGGCGCGCATTCTCGCCGCCTTTGCCGAGGGTGGCCGATGAAGGCCTTTCTGGACTCCAGGGGATTGCGCGGCGCGCGAGCCCCGCTAAGGTGCCCGGCCGTCCTTGGAGCTATGATCCCCTTGCGTATGATGCCGTTTCTCACTCGTTTGACGATTGCAATGTTGGTCGCTTGCGCGATCGCACCGGCGGCTCAGGCGCAGTTGCGTTGGGACGACAGCGGCCGCGAGAACCGGCAGGAGCATGTGGCCGGGAAATTCGACTATTACGCGCTCGTTCTGTCGTGGAGCCCGACGCACTGCTCGACGCCGCAGGGCGAAGATGACGACATGCAGTGCAACCGGCGCGACGGCAAGAAGTATGCCTTTGTGCTGCACGGGCTTTGGCCGCAGTATAAGCGCGGATGGCCGCAGGACTGCCGGCTGCAGCGGCGTCCGTTCGTGCCCGACACCGTGATCAATTCCATGCTCGACATCATGCCGAGCCGTGGGCTGGTTATTCACGAGTACCGCAAGCACGGCACATGCTCGGGGCTCGACGTGCAGGGCTACTTCACCTTGTCGCGCCGGCTCTTTAAAGCCATCCGCATTCCGGAAGATTTTACGAACCCATTTGAGACACAGTACGTTTCGCCACGCGACCTTAGGCGGGCCTTCGCCAAGGCCAATCCCGGACTGCCGGAGGCGGCCATCGCGGTCTCCTGCGCGCGCGGCAACCGGGGGCGGCTCAGGGAAATTCGGATCTGCTTCTCCAAGGACGCCAAGCCGATCGCATGCGGCCCAAACGAGGACGAACGCAAACTGTGTGCGGCGCCGGAGATGGCGGTGCCGCCGGTGCGGTCGATGAAGACCGACGATACCGGGGTCGGGAGCGTGCGGTCGTCGCCCTTGCCGGGTCCGCGCTGAGCGGCGGCGGCGCGCACATGGTGGCTGTCGGGCAGACTTGTGGAGAGAGGCGGTGGGATCGCCCTTCTCCGGCGGGGGCCGCTTGCACCGCTAGGGCCTCGGCCCGCACACTTGCGGCATGATTCGGACTCACCAAGACGCTGATCGCCTGGATGGGGGCGCGAGATCCAGCGCGCTGCACCAGTTGCTCTGGGCGGGCGCAGGGTTCGTTGCAGGCGTTGTCTTTTGGCATGTGATCGGTTTCTGGTCGATTGTCAGCGTTGCTGTGCTTGGGACCGGTCCGCAAGCGCCGGTGCCTGCTGCCGTGGTGTCATGCCGGACGCATCCGCCACCCGTCGAGACCGGATCGCTGCCGTCACGCGTCGCGCCCTGCACCGCGCTTGCTCTCAACCGGCGGACCGGCGAAACACGTTCTGCAGTGTGCCCGGCGGCCACCTTCCATCATATGAACGGCGGCTTGGGCACAAAGGACGACCGGGCGCTGGTGGTTTCGGACTGGACGACGCAAATGCGTTGAGCCAAAAAGCCGTCCGCATAAGTCCAAATCCCAATAGAAATCAGGGCTTAACCTCGTGTTAGTTATAAGTGTTCAATGATGCCTCATGAGCAGCGGTGGGACGCTGCAATTGGGGAATGACATCATGTTTGAGTTGTTGGCGCGCCTTTTTCGCGTGTTGTGGCGGCAGGACTCCGAGGGCACTAGCGGGACTGCTGTGATCCTCGATTTCCAGGCGGCCGCGGCTATCGCGACGCAAGATGCAGCGGTGCCGGTCGCGGCACCGGTTGTCTTTATCCGCCGTGCGGGTGAGGTTGTTGCCTCAACGGGGGGACACCTCGCGGGGGCTTCTTCGCGGCATCTTTCAGCGCAGCTGCATAGCGTTTCGAGGCTCAATGGGCCTTCGAGCCGGGCGCGCAATGGTTCTGCTGTTGCACGGGTCCATAAGCCCAAACCGATGCTGGCTCCGGCGGCGTTGAAGCGGACGCCGGCCGTGCGACCCGGCGTGGTCATCGGGCGGCTTTCACCGGCCCAAAAACGGACGAGCGCATCGATCGTCGATCTGGCCGAGGTCCGGGCCGATGTGCGGCGGGCCAAGCTGGTCGAAAGCGTCGATCAAGAGATCGTGGCGCTGTTCAATTGAGTTGTTGGGGGCTGACTTCGGTCCCGGCGGTATCGCCGCATTCGCTTTCAGACTTTGAGTTCAAGCTGACTTTTTGAGTCGTTCGACGCGCCACCTGAGAGGTGCGCGGGCAATCACCCCCATGCCTTCGGGGCTGGACTTCGGGCCGAGTTTGGTGGGGTCCAGGCTCCACTTGCGCGCCACCTGCATGACGTGATCTTCCGTCGGATGCAGGATCAATGGGCCGCCAGCATCGCCGCGGCGATCGCGTACACCGCGCAATTCGAAGAGCTTGAGGCCAAGGGCGCGCTCTTCTTTGGTGGTTTTTCCTTTGCTCCAAATGATGCCTTCGTCGCCAATCGCGAAAGCGCGGACGAGGCGGCCATCGATGAGGCGCGCCCAGGCGAAGAGATCCACCGGCGGGAAGGCGATGAAGAATTGCACCTCGACGAAACGGCCGCCGAGGTCGACGAGCAGAGGTGTGGCCTTGTCGGCAAAGGAGCGGCCCATCGGCTGGGGGAGCGGTAGGCCGACGACGAAGGTCCAGCCGTTGACGGGAGGAGAGACGAACACGTGGTTCTGGCCGAGGCGGGCGTCATAGACGGTGCCGAGACCGGAATTCCAATTGCAGGGTTGGGGGGTATCGAGCCCAAGCGCTTCGACGACGGCGGCCGTATCGCGGGTGCGGATGGCGAGCCACGCCATCTGGTAGCCAAAGGCTAAGGGCTTGTCGGGGGTTGCCGGATAGACGACGCGGCCGTGGCCGATGCGTGGGGCCAGTTTTAAGGCCGCCACGGCAACGGTCGCGATCACCATGATGAGGATTGTGAGAATCACCTGTGCCCCCGCTTGGAGCGAGTTAACGGAGGGCCGTGGGCCGGATCAAGACGGGTGGGTAAATTTTGGGAGGGCAAACGAGACCAGCTGCCGACCGGTCCGGGCTGCGGGGGCATGTCCGGAACGATGGCGGCTGGCCTCTAACTGCTCCCGATCCCATCCGCGAGAGGGCGTGCAGCGTGGGATCGTCCGGCCAAGGACCGGCCCTGTTTATGTAGAAAACCTGTGCAACGCCTGATTGACGGGCAGATGACGGATGCATGACGCGGAGAAAGGGCTGGCGCGTTCCTTAGGGCACTCGATTTCACCCCAAAGATCCCTATCTCTGGCGCGATCAATCACGCCTTCTCAACAATGGACAGAGAACCCTATGGCACCTTCTTCTTCCGTCCCCGGAATTGGCCGCCGCTCCACCGCGAGCCGCGGCGGTGCGGACGAGGTCGATTTTGAAATCAAGGGGCACGAGATGCAATTCGTCGAGGTCGAGTTGGACCCCGGCGAAAGCGCGATCGCGGAAGCCGGATCGATGATGTTCAAGGACGCGAGCGTCCACATGGACACCATCTTCGGCGATGGCTCGCAGGCCAGTAAAGGTTTCGGCTCCAAGCTTTGGAGCGCCGGGAAGCGATTATTGACGGGCGAAAGCCTGTTCATGACCGCGTTTACGCATCAGGGGCAGGGTAAGGCGCGCGTTGCGTTCGCGGCGCCGTATCCCGGCAGCATCCAGGCGTTTCATCTGGGCGAGATGGGCGGCGCGCTGGTGGCGCAGAAGGACAGCTTTCTGGCGGCGGCCAAGGGCGTGACGGTCGGCATCCACTTTCAGAAGCGGATCATGACCGGGCTGTTCGGCGGTGAAGGCTTCATCATGCAGAAGCTCGAAGGCGACGGCTGGGCGTTCGTGCACTTTGGCGGCGCGATCGTGGAGCGGACGCTGGCGCCAGGCGAAGTGCTGCACGTGGACACGGGTTGCGTGGCGGCTATGACGCCCGACGTGGACTTCGACATCGTGCGGGCGGGATCGGTGAAGTCGATGATCTTCGGTGGCGAGGGTGTGTTCTTTGCCGAGATCAAAGGCCCGGGGAAGGTGTGGCTGCAGAGCCTTCCATTCTCGCGGTTGGCTGGGCGCATTTTGGCCAATTCGAGCCCGGTGGCGGGCGGGCATGGCGAGGGATCGGTGCTGGGTGGGCTCGGCGGTATTTTCGATGGGGATAATAGTTCTTGAAACACTGGGGTCTCAGACAATGGGGTCAGACCCCTGAGAAGGGGTCTGACCCCGAAAAGTCACCCCAACCCCAAAAACAAAAACGGGACCCGCGAGGGTCCCGTTTCCGTTTGAGGCATGTGCGCCGGATTAGGGCAGCGTAACCTTGGCCGAGAACACGAAGCGCTCGTCGGAAAGGCCCGTATAGAAGTCGCCAGGGATTTGATCGTAGTCGGTGTCCCAGTAGCGGAAGTCCATCGTAAACTTTTCAACACCGACGGACAAACCGACGTTCCAGTACATGTAAGCGTCATTGGCACCAGGTGCGACGGCAAACCAACCCTGGCTGTCCGTATCCTCGGTGTAACCGATGAGACCGCTGAGCGTCGGGCTGAAGATGCCGACCTGAGGCAGCGTATAAGCAAGTGTACCTTCGATCGAGTAGACCTCAGGTGCGTTCGACTGATCAGGCTGGTACCAGAAGGTCACGCCGCCGGACAGGTTCTTGACGATCTCCATAGACGCGCCAGCTTTCAACTCGATGTAATCGAGATCGGCTTCGTCAGCGGGATAAAGATAATAAACAGCGCCGAAATCGAAGGTGACCGGCCCAAGAACCGGCTTCACGCCTGCGTAGAGGTCGAGTTCCCAAGGTTCATAGGCGCCGTTGTCAATGTTCGATGCCCATGCACCGGCGTAGAAGATGCCGTAGCTCATATCGATCGAGCCCTAAGCGGCCGGATCTTCGTTCGACAAAGACAGACCGCGGAAAATGTAATCCGAGGTCGCGCCGAGCGTCACCGACCAGCTGAATTCGCGATCTTCAGCAGCGGCCGGAGCGGCCGACGCGGCGAAGGCGAGGGCGGCTACGCTCGCGGCTCCGAGAAGTGTTTTCTTGATGGTCATGCTTAAAACCCCCGTCCATTGTCTCTGCACCGGCCCCGCGTGTCCCACCCGCAACCAAGTGGTCGCAACTGAATCGGCGCCTGCTGGAGATCAGAAAAACAGGAAAACGACCTACATCACAAGCAGAGTCAGCCGTTTGGCATTGGGTTCGAGTCACGGTGTCACTGATCAGCAACTGCCTACGGTTATTGGTCAAATGGATGCCAGGAAACGCATCTTTTTTGATCAGGGCTCCTGGTCCGTCCGGTCGCACCTGATCGGTTTTCCGGCATCAAGGCACGCTGCAGTGCAAACTGCCAGGTCATCTTGAGGGGCCTCTTTTGGCGTATAAGGGGTGCTGACGCACTTCAGGCTGCCATTTCCACAGCTGCTCCACCGATTCACCCACTCACTCGATAGGCTTCCCGCATGTCCACGGCCCCCGCCCGCCCTGTCGTTCTCATCACCGGTGCCGCGCGCCGGATAGGACGGGCGATCGCTCTCGATATGGCGGGGCGGGGCTACGATGTTGCGATCCATTTCCGTCAATCGCGGGATGCGGCTGAAGCTGCGGTGGTCGAGATGCGGGGTCTGGGAGCGCGGGCTGTGGCGCTGGCGGGCGACCTTGCCAAGCCGGAAGATGTCGCGCGGCTGGTTCCTGAATGTTGCGCTGCACTCGGTCCGCCCTCGGTCCTGGTCAACAATGCGAGCGAGTTTCAGCCGGACTCGGTCGTCTCGACGACGCTCGAGAGTTGGACGGCCCACCTCGACATCAACCTGCGCGCACCGGTGTTTCTGGCGCAAGATTTGGTGCGGCATCTCCCGGCTGGAACCGACGGAAATATCATCAACATCATCGATCAGCGCGTGTGGAAGCTGACGCCGGAGTTCTTCTCGTACACGCTCTCGAAAGCGGGGCTTTGGACGGCGACGCGGACGCTCGCCCAGGCGCTGGCGCCGCGGGTGCGGGTGAATGCGATCGGACCGGGTCCGGTGTTGAAGAGCATCCACCAAACGGAAGAGGATTTCGCCGCCGAGGTTGCCTCGACGCTTTTGCACCGCGGGCCCTCGACGGCGGAAATCGCGGCCGCCGTGCGCTTCATTCTCGATGCACCGGCGATGACCGGACAGATGATCGCGCTCGACGGCGGGCAGCATCTGACATGGAGCGAGGGTGAGCATAATCCTACTGCGATCAACGCGTTGGCAGATGGCAATTCGTAGCGCAAACCGACTTCGCCACATTTCCTCCGTTCCCTGCCCCAACTGACGCCGCAAATGTCAGCGACGAAGAGGGACTGCCGTGCGGGCCCCCCTCGTTTACCGCTCTTTAAGGTTAAACCTTTAGGAACGGTTAGTTGTGTTGGGTGCCCTTGTCCGGGCGCCGCGTAAAGAACGGAAAAAGCCATGAGAGCCTTCGCCGGAGCGACTTTCGCTGCAGTTGCGTGCCTGCTGTCCCCTGCCCTCTCCTCCCCTGCCGCCGCGGCCGAATTGCCCGGCATCAAAGCGTCCTCATCCAACGCCGTTCCCGAATGCGCCACGCCTGGGCGGCTGATGGCGTTTCTCAAATCGCGCAATTCGAAGCTCGCAGACCGCTATGACGGCATCGCCACCGAATACATGCGCCACGGCGAAGACCTCGGGGTACGCTGGGATTACGCATTCTTCCAGATGATGCTGGAAACCGGCAACCTCACCTACAAAGGCGACGTGAAGGCCGAGCAGAACAACTTCGCCGGACTGGGCGCTACAGGACGCGGAGCGCGCGGAGAATCCTTCGACGACGTTTCGAAGGGTGTGCGGGCTCATTTGCAGCATGTGCTGATGTACGGCGGTGAAAAAATCGAGAACCCAGTCGCAGAGCGCACGCGCAACATCCAAGAATGGGGCGTGCTGACCGACTGGCAGAAGACGATCAAGACGCCGATCACCTACACGCATCTCGCCAAGAAGTGGGCGCCGACCAGCAAGGCCTACACGCGTGATATCGCCGGCATCGCGGATGCGTTTTATGAGAGCGTTTGCAAGGATAGCGATGCGCAGCCCGAACTCGTCGCTGAAGCCCGCCAGGGGCGGACCGCGACTGCCGACGCCGCTGTTGCCAAGGTTGCTACCGAACCGGCCATTTCGAAAGCTGATGCGGCTCCGGCTGGCAAGGGTGCAGAGCTTGCTAAGAAGGCCATCGCGGAGGCGCGGGCTTCGTCTGACATTCCCACACGCACGGGCCTCGGCGCCGGCGAATTGGCCAAGGCCGTCGCTGTGACGGCGCCGAAGCAGCCCACGGGTCCATCTCCGAGCGTAAAGATCCTCAATGCAACGCCGGCTGAGACGCCGAGCAACGGTTTGCCGCCCGAAAGCGACACCGCGAAGGTGGCGACTGCGTCGTTCACCGGACAGGCCGCAGCCGCGACTGCCGGTAAAGCCAAGGCGCCGGAAGCTAAGTCAGCATCGTGCCGGGTTTGGACTGCGAGTTACGGCGGTGCCAAGGCCATTATCATCAAGGCATCGGCTTCGGGTGCCACGAATTACACGGTGCTCGACGTGAACGAGGGCGCGGAGAAAAAGGAAGCCGAAGCCTACATCAGCGCTTACGCCAAGGGCGGCGAGATGGTGGGCGAATTTGGTTCGCCGACACAGGCGCTCGACAAGGCCTTCGAACTTTGCCCGGAAGGCTGAGACGCCGGTTTCGGTGTGTGCCACCCCTAGACAAAACTGCGAGAGAGGATTGCCCGAAGTGACGCGCCGTCCTCTCTCTTTTCCTTTAGCGTTGCTCGCTCTGGTTGCGGCTGGAGCCATCTTGGCGCCGGCCGTCGAGGCTGCCAAACCGGCGTTGCCGGAGATCAGAACGTCCGAACAAAACCGTGTTCCACGGTGCGTGACGCCGGACCGGCTGATGGCGTTTTTGAAAACGCGCAATCCGCGCCCCGATCCGCGCTACCGCGACATTGCCCGCTACTACAAGCAGTGGGGCGAGGCGTGGCGCGTGCGATGGGATTACGCCTTCTTTCAGATGGCAATTGAAACCAATTTTCTCACGTACCGTCAGCCGAATGGCAAGATGGGCGACGTCGATCCGCTGCAGTACAATTTTGCCGGTATCGGCACGACAGGGGGTGGGGTTCCCGGCGACCGTTTTCCGGATGTGAAGACGGGCGTGCTGGCCCAGATCCAGCACCTTGTCGCGTACTCGGGCGAGCGGCTCGCCAATCCGGTGGCACCGCGCACGCAATTGAAGCAGGACGACATCATCGAAGCCTCGCTGCGGCTCAACCGTACGGTGCGGTTCTCGGACTTGTCGCGGCGGTGGGCGGTGGATCCCAAGTACGGATCATCGATTGCCTGGGTGGCGGAGCAGTTCCGGCAGCAACAGTGTCCGAACCCGGATGTAGGGCCGCCGGAAGAGGTTGCTGAGAGGCCGGCCAAAAAGCCGCTGTCGCTCAAGATCAAGCCCGTTGAGGCGGTCGCCAGTCGGCGGCCGGAGCCGTTTGCCAGGGCTCCAGCTGTGCGGGGGCCGGGCGCTTGTCTCATCCAGACGGCCTCCTATGGCGGGCGGGCGACCGTTTTGATCCGGCATGAGACCACCCAGCGCACGGAGTATACCGCTTTGACTGTTCTCGACGGGTTCGAGAGCAGCATGACGGATCAATACATTCAGGCGCGTGCGCCTGGGGCTCAGCCCATCGGGTCGTTCCATGATCAGACGGCGGCGCTGGCCAAGGCGCGGGAGCTTTGTCCGCCGGATGCTGTGGAGACCGGGCCCGCGCAAGAGGCCTCGGCGCGCTGACCAGCGTCAGTAGGCATCGTTGGCCTTGATCCTTCGCGGCGCCTTTGGCGTACTGGAAGGGAACCGACCAGAGAGGTTGCTCCCCATGTTGCGCGCGCTCGCATTGAAGGCCTTTTCCATGACCCTGCTTGCTTCAACGGCTGCTGCCGTTTCCGCCGCCGATACGCCGCAGAGCGGAAGCGCCTATGACTTCTCTTTCACGTCGATCGACGGGAAGCCGATGCCACTATCGGATTTCAAAGGCAAAGCCGTGCTGGTTGTGAACACCGCGTCGTTCTGCGGCTTCACGCAGCAATATAAGGGTCTGCAGGCGCTCTACGAAAAATATGAAGCGAAAGGTTTCGTTGTGGTGGGCGTCCCGTCGAACGATTTTGGCGCGCAGGAGCCGGGCTCGGCAACGCAGATCAAGGAGTTCTGTGAAGGTGCATTCGGGATCACCTTTCCGCTGACGGAAAAGGTGCCGGTGACGGGCGCTGCGGCGCATCCGTTCTATCAGTGGGCAGTGGCAACGCTCGGGCCCAAGTCCGCGCCGGGCTGGAACTTTCACAAGTATCTGGTGGGGCGCGATGGGCGGATCGTATCGTCGTTCTATTCGGGCGCGGCGCCGGACTCAAAAGAGGTTGTGGCGGCGGTTGAGCAAGAACTCGCCAAGTCAGCGGACCGCTCCGTCACGCAATAGGCGTTAGCTGCCGCGTGCGGCTGGGAAGAGTTTGTAGCCGAGAACGGCCCATACGAGGCCGGAAGCAAAGCCGACGAGTAGCATGCCGGCTTCACCGCCCAACGCATGGATACTGAACAGTCCGAGGGTGGCTGCGAGCCAGTAGAGCAGGAACCCTGCGAACGCACCGGCGAATGCGGCGACGGGGATCTTCTGCCACTGGTCGGCAGTGCGGCCGAGCAGAAACGCGACCAGGATGGTGGCAGGGTTCAGCACGCCGAGGAGAACCACGGTTTGCGGATCGAACGGGTTGATGTCGATCACGCGCCTTTGCCCCCATTGCCTTCCGACTGCTTGCGCAGGTTTTCTTCCTCGTACTGGATGAACCAGCCGATCATCTGCCGCCAAAGCGCTTCGCACAGATCGGGCGAGACGCCCTTTTCCGTTGCCTGCACGCGGACCTTGTCGATGACTTGCTGAATGCGCCAGGGGACGACGGCGCCTTCGGCGGATTTCAGCTTCAATTGCCAGGCGCGGTCGACATAGCCGAACCGTTCGGCGATGAGGTCGACAAGTTCACGGTCGATCCGGTCAATCTCATCGCGGACCTGGCTCATGTCGGCGCATTCCCAGGGACGTTTCGGATCCATTTTCAGCGCCCCTTTGACGTTGAGAGCCACCACTTTTGCGGCGGCGTGATGCGGCCAGCGGCGTCTTCGATCACTTTACCGGCGCGGAATAGCGTGCCTTCGTCGAAGGGCTTGCCGATGAACTGCAGGCCGAGCGGCGTGCCTTCAGACGAGAGGCCGGCCGGCACCGACATGCCGGGGAGGCCGGCCATGTTCACGGTGACGGTGAAGATATCTTCCAGGTACATGGCGAGCGGGTCGCCGGTTTTTTCCCCGAAGGCGAAGGCGGGCGAGGGCGTCGTGGGCGTGAGGACCACATCGACGTTGTTCCAGGCTTCGTCGAAGTCGCGCTTAATGAGCGTGCGGACTTTCTGGGCCTTCAGGTAATAGGCATCGTAGTAGCCGGCGGAGAGGACGTAGGTTCCGATCAAGACGCGGCGGCGCACTTCCTTGCCGAATCCGGCGGCGCGGGTCTGCGAATACATATCGGTGATGTCTTTGCCAGGGACGCGCAGGCCATAGCGGACGCCATCGTAGCGGGCGAGGTTGGAGGAGGCTTCGGCGGGGGCGACAATGTAGTAGGCGGGGAGCGCATACTTGGTGTGCGGAAGCGAAATTTCGTGAATCGTCGCGCCGGCAGCCTTCAGCCATTCGATGCCCTGCTGCCAGAGGGCTTCGATCTCCTTCGACATGCCCTCGACGCGGTATTCCTTGGGCACGCCGACGCGCAGGCCCTTCACGCCCTGGCGCATTTGCGCGGCGTAGTCAGGAACGGGGGCGTCGACGCAGGTGGAATCTTTAGGATCGTAGCCGGCCATGGCGCCAAGCATGACGGCTGTGTCTTCGACCGTCTTGGCGATGGGGCCGGCTTGATCGAGCGAGGAGGCGAAGGCCACAATGCCCCAGCGCGAGCAGCGGCCGTAGGTGGGTTTGATGCCGACGGTGCCGGTGAGGGCGGCGGGCTGGCGGATGGAGCCGCCCGTATCTGTGGCCGTGGCGCCGAGGCAGAGGTCGGCCGCGACCGCCGATGACGATCCACCCGAGGAGCCGCCAGGGACGAGTTTGGCGTCGCTGCCATTGCGGCGCCAGGGCGAGACGACGGGACCGAAGGCGCTGGTCTCATTGGACGAGCCCATGGCGAATTCGTCGTTGTTCAACTTGCCGAGCATGACGGCGCCAGCGTTCCAGAGATTGGCGCCGACGGTCGATTCATAGGTTGGGATGAAGTTACCGAGGATTTTGGAGCACGCGGTCGTGCGCACGCCGTTGGTGCAGAACAGGTCCTTGTGGCCGAGCGGGATGCCTTCGAGCGCGCGGGCCTCGCCTTTGGCGAGACGGGCATCGGCGGCTTTTGCTTGTGCGCGGGCATGATCGGGCGTGGTGAGCACGTAGGCATTGAGCGCGCCGTTGCCGGCCTCGATCGCGGCGATGAAGGCGTCGGTCAGTTCGGTGGCGGTGAACGTCTTTTTCTTCAGCCCGTCGCGGGCTTCAGTCAGCGTCAGCTTGGTCAAATCCGTCAAAGTGTAGGTTTCCTTCTCAGCTGCCGCGTTTATCGCCGCCGTGCATCGTTGCTTCAGCCGGCCTGACGCCGGGCTAGTGCATCGCGGTTCTGAATATAATTCCGGCGCGAATAGTAGAGGCTCACGAAACCGAACAGAATCGAGAGCGGTGCATTGACCTTTTCGGCGATGTCTCTGGCCTGATCGGCGATCGATTGCGCGCCGGTGCCGAGCGGGCCGAGCGAGCGCTCGGTAACGACGGGTTGGGCAGGTTTGGGCACGGCGAGCACGATGACGCCGGAGGCAATCAAGAGCAGTGCAAGCAGGGCGAAAATTTTGGTCATGGTGGACCTCGAGTGGTGAGCGCTTATTCAACGACCTTGGGAACGACGAAGAAATGATCTTCGGTCTGGGGGGCGTTTTTCGTCACCTGATCAGGTATCTCGCCGTCGGTGATCTCGTCGCGGCGCTTGGGGAGCGCGATGGGGACGACGCGCGTCATGGGTTCCACATTGGAGGTGTCGACCTCACTCAGTTGCTCGACCCAGTTCAGGATGCCGGAGAGCTCCTTCTCGAGCGCCTTGGCCTCGTCGGGTGTGACCGTTATGCGCGCAAGACGGGCAATGCGCTGGACCGTCGCTTCATCGACCTGCATGGATGTCCCCTGGAACCGGTCTAAGGCGCCGCAAAACGGCGAGGCCTAGCCGGGGTTGTCTTAACGCCCTTTACCGCGCGGGCGCAACACCATGCGGCGCTCGGCGCGGGTTCGGGTTGCACATAATCCAGCGGCGCGTCCCCGGTTTAGAAGGTCAGGACCTCGCCGACCTTGGGGACCGTGACGGGATTGGGTTTCATTTCTTCGATGAACCGATCGGCGTTGGGGGCGATGAGGCCGAACGTGCCGTAATGGCAGGGGATGACGGTTTTGAAGTTGAAGAATTTTTTGCAGGCGAGCGCGGCGGTGCGGGCGCCCATGGTGAAGCGGTCGCCGATGGGGACGATGCCGATGTCGGGCTGATGGATCTCGTTGATGAGCGCCATGCCGGGGAAGATATCAGTATCGCCCATGTGCAGGACCTTTTTGCCCTCGCGCGTATCGAGGATGATGCCGCAGGGGTTGCCGAGATACACGCCGCCGGAGGACGAGGAGTGTTTTGCATCGACGAAGGTGAGACCGAAATCTTGGGCGCAGACGGTCCCGCCGGTGTTCATAGGTTCGTATTTTTCGACGCCCTGGCCGGCGAGGTACGTGGCCAACTCCCAGACGGCAAAAAGAGTTGCACCGGTTTTCTTGCAGATGTCGGCGGTGTCGCCGATGTGGTCGTCGTGGCCGTGGGTGAGGGCGACGTGGGTGACGCCCGCCGTGACGGTATCCCAGTCGAGGCCGGAGGATTCGAAGGTGGGGTTGCCCTTCAAGAAGGGATCGATGAGGATAACGCTGGCGCCCGTTTCGATGCGGAAGGCGGAATGGCCGAGCCAGGTAAGTTTCATGTGTGCCGTCCTCGACTGGTTAAAGCGTGCGACTTGCTGAACGGTTTTCTATAAACACCGGATCGCAGCTTTCAACTCCGGGACAATCGTGAGCGCAGACGACCAAGACAAGGCGGCGACGGGAACGACGTTCCAGGACATCGTGGCGTTTTTTGCCGTGCTGCCGCCGGGACAGCGGCTGATCGGGATCGATGCGGGGACGAAGACGCTGGGGCTCGCCCTATCGGATGTGAACCGGGGGATCGCTTCGCCGCTGGAGACGATCAAGAAGACAAAGTTCACGGCGGATGCGGCGCGGCTTCTGGAGATCTGCTCTGAGCACAAAATCGCGGGCCTCGTGCTGGGCTTGCCGATCAATCTGGATGGGACGGAAGGACCGCGGGCGCAATCGACCCGGGCGCTCGCGCGCAATCTCAATAAGCTCTCGCTGTTGCCGATCCTGCTGTGGGACGAGCGGCTGACGACGGCAGAGGCCGAACGCATGTTGATTGCCGCCGATCAGACGCGCAAGCGCCGGGCGGAGGTGATCGACAAGCTTGCCGCCACGATCATTTTGCAGAACGCGCTGGACCGGATGCGGGTGGCGACCTGATTTCACGCGGCAACGAGGGGGAAGACAACGCCGATAGCCCACGCGATGGCGATGGCGTTGGCAAGGCCGGCAACGAGTGGATTGTTCGTGCGCGCATAGACCCAGCGACTGATGAGGCCGAAGAAGACAAAGAACAGCACAATCAGCGGCACGATGATGATGAGGAAGAAGAGCCGTTCGAAGTCGAGCGCCACGGCGATGGCGAGGGAGACGATGAACGCCGCCTTGGAGGCAATGTAGGCGCCGCGCCCGCTACCGTCGCCGCGGGTCAGCCATTCGTCGGCGAGGAAGTAGAGCAGCGTGCCGGCGGCCATGGCGAGGATGAGCGGCATGCGGGCAGCGGTGGGCACGAAGTTCGTGAACTCGGCGTGGATCGGCCAGACGACGATCAGGCCATAGAGGGCCAGCAGGATGAGCGTGGCGAGAGTGAGTTTGCCGCCGGCGTTTTGAAGATCGGCGCGGGTGGGCAGACCTTTGCCCGTCCACCAGAGACAGGCGGCGGTGAGAAGGCCGTAGAGCGCGAAGTGGCAAGCGAGGTAGTCGCCCACCAACACGGGCAAAAATTCGGTCGGAAGCGGGCGCAAGATTAGCGGGGTTGCGATTGCAGGAAGCAGGAGCGGCAGCCATAGGTCGCGCCAAGGCAAGCCAGCGCCCGTGTGCGCAGGCGACACAACGGGTAGGAGCGATGTGAGCGGCTTTACGAGCAGCGCAAGGCCGATGAACAGCAGCGCGATCCAGCGGCCGCGTTCGGCGATCTCGATGCCGCCGGGCCGTTTGATGCCGAAGGTCTGGTCGAGCCAGGATTGGGCTTCAGCGAGGGATTCAGGGCGATAAAGCACTCCCACGTGTTCGGAGTAGGAGCTGAAATACGCGCGGCGCGCGGTGCCTGTCACAAAGTCGCCGTAGGTGACGCCGGGTTGGGCTTCTTTGGGAGTGGAGACGAGGCCGGTGGCGCGGAGAGCTTCTGTTTTCAGCATGCCTTCCCAATCACCGACGATGATGAGGAGGTTTTTGGGTACCTCGCGCGTGACGGCAGGGGAGAACATAGAAACAGCAACGGTGGCGGCGACGTTGGGATTTTGTCCAGCGGCGCGCACGATGATGTCGGACGCCATCGAGTGACCAAGGAGAGCGACACGGCCATCGCCGACGGTGCGGGCGTAGGTGAGAACTTTTTCGGTTTCGGCAACGAGGGTTTTGGTGGCGCCATCTTCGCGGGTGATGTTGCCGGTGAGGGGCTCGGGGTTGCGGCCATGGCCGGCGAAATCGAAGGTGATGACGATGAGGCCATTGCGCGCGAGCGTGTAGGCGAAGGAATACATCAATGGTTCGGACCCGGCGAAGCCGTGGGCGATGACGACGACGGGCGCCTTTTCGACGCCGGGGTTGCGATAGACGGTCGCCGGGATGTGGCCGATCGTGACGGCTTCGGTGACGACGTTGGCGCGGGCGGCGGACAATTTCCAGACAGACAAAGCGACGGCCAGCGCTGCAAGCAGTGCGAAGGCGAGAGTCGACATTCTAACCGGCATGCTGGGGCTCAGCTCTCGCGAGGGGGGCGGGGCAGTTCGTCGGCGGTGGGCTTGAGGCCATAGGGTTCGACGAGGGCCCAGACATGGGCAGGGACCATATGGCGGACGCGGCGTGGCATGGCGCGGCGCAGGTGGACCACTGTCTCGCAGGCTTTCATTTCCAGACGCGAGCGGGCGAATTCAAGACCGCGCGGGCCGATTTTTGGCATCAGCCAGCCGACGATGGGGCGCAGCCAATCGGGCATGGATCGGAGCGGGAGACCGCCTGCGGCGCGCTCGGTGTTGGCGAGGAAGCCAGCGACCGCGCTTTTTCTTTTGCCGGCGCTGCCGGGTTCGGAAAGGCGGACTTCATCGCCCAAAAGATTCAAGAGTTCTTCGCCGCGTTCGTTGCGCACAAGCAGCCATTGCTGGCCTTCGCCGCCCATGTATCCGACCGTGATGTCGGCCAGCACGTTGGTGTAGTCGACGCATGTGCGGCAGGTGAGGGGAAAAAAGTCAGAGGGGAGTTTAGAGATCGGCAGCTTGAGGAAGGGGATTTCTTTCTTTGAGCCGTCGGTGAAGCGCAGCTCGACATAATAGTCGGCGCGGAATTCGAGATAGGTGATGGTTTTGGGGTCGTCCGCGAGGAGATCGAGAAACTTATGGAAGTTCTCGGTCGTGGTGTTGTCGGAGCAGGGTGTGCCGATGACGTAGAGGCGATCGAGGCCCAATGTTTCTTCGATGGAGCGGAGCGCGAAGACCTGACAGGGGATGCCGATGACGGCGATGCGCTTGTAGCCGCGGTCGCGAACGGGTTCGAGGAGGGCCAGGAGCGGCGCGTAGCCCATGCGCATGCCGCGGGCGCGCGCCATGCCCTCGGCAGCGGTGATGATCACCGGCATGGGCTTCCAGCTGTCGTCCGGGTCGGGGGCCATGGTGAGGACGGCTTCGACGGCGCCGGTTTCGAGCAGGCGTTCGGCGATGCGCGTGGTGATGCCGGTCCATTGCGCGCCGGGACGGGGTGGGCTGAGTTCGGCGCGGACCATGCGGCGGACAGGGCCGAAGAAGGTTTCGTCGGGACGGGCGGCATCGCGCGGGCGGCCGTGGACCTTGGTTTCCATTGCGGGATAGTCGGGTTGGATGAACTGGCAGGCCCTGCCGCAGCGCTTGGCGTCGGCGGTGCGGGACAGGCCGCAGTCGGTGCACAGATCGCGGGGGGCGGGGGGCCCAAGTGGTGGAGCCCAGACGACGGCATCCGCGCTGCTAGCGGTTTCGTGCTGGTCCATCCGGTCGGCTGCCCCTCGTCGTCCCTGCGGTTTTGCCGATCCTAGATTGTGTCAAGCCGGTTGGACAGCCCCGAAAAAGAAACGCCCGCTGGACGGATCCAGCGGGCGCTTCTTGCGAGGCAGGGTTAGGTCGGGGCCTCGGTATTATTGAAATCAGTATTGTTGAAACCAGAGGAGACGCGGCGGCGGCGTCGAGGACTTGTACGGCTTGCCGAGGCTCGACTTGAGCCACGGCTTTGGCGGGGGGCCACCAAAGGCCGCGAAGGCGGGAGCCGGCTTCGGCTTGGGCTTGGGCTTCGCCTTGTAGATAGCGGCCACGCCCTTGCGCAGCTCTTCGTTTTGGCGCTTGAGGACGAGTGCGGGATCACGCGAGGCGATCAGCTTGATCGACTTGCCGGCGAGCGCTTCGCTGTAGCGCTTGTCGTGACCATAGATGTCCTTGAATTGGACCACGGCGCCATCCGGGTTCACCCACGTGGTCAGATACGTGTTGTGAACGGGCAGGTGCGTTTTGAGATCGATACGCGTGGAGGTTTTGACCTTGAGCTGGCGAGCAACGTCATCAGTGGTCCAGCCTTCCAACTCGCCTAAGATGACTTCGGCGAAGCGGTCGGGATTACGGACGCGGATGCAGCCGTGAGAGAACGTGCGCTCGGTGCTGTTGAAGAGGTGCTTGTCGTTTGTATCGTGCATGTAAACGTCGTGATGGTTCGGGAACATGAACTTCAGACGTCCGAGCGGGTTGCCGGGGCCGGCACCCTGGATGATCGGGACATTGCGGATATCCACCTTCGACCACTTGATGCGGGCGGGATTGATGACGCGCTTGCCGTCGCGAATCTGCATGCCGCGGCGGGCGAGTACGCCATAGTCGCCACCGCGCATGTGCGGCAGGATCTGGCGCAGCTTGATCGATTCCGGCACGCCCCATTCCGGCTGGAAGATGACGTGGTTCATTTCGTCGGAGAACACCGGCGTTTGCGTGTTGGGCTTGCCGATGATGATGCGTTCCTGGTGGATGACCTCGCCGGCCTTGATCACGCGGGTCTGGAATTCGGGCAGATTGTTCCAGACGTACATTTTGCCCATGTCGTCGGGCATCGTGCGCCAGCGCTCGAGATTGACAAGGAATTTGTCGAGCTCGGCACGGTTTGCGACGCGCGAGGGCGGTGTGGCACGGTTCAGGATTTCGCGGATGCCGTCATCGACGTAGCGCTTGGATTCATAGCCGGCATTATCGACAGCCGCGCGGATTTTGCGCATCAGCGTGCGGTCGAGCAGATCGGCGTCTTCGGAGACTTCGAGGCCGAGGCGCTGGCGGATGAGCGGCACATCGGGATGGCGCTGACCGGGGTCAATACGCGTGCCGGGCGAGAGCAGCGGGAGCGGCTTGGGTGCAACGTCACCGCGGGCTTCGAGATAGGCCTGACGCAGGCGCTCGAACTGAGGATGCTTGGGATGGAAGCTTCGCAAACCGGCGACCGGATCGCCCCCGTTGGCGGCGATGGCGCGGAAGACGTCGCCGGCATAAAGCGTCTTGGGCGAGGCATCGAGCCAGCGCGACAGTTGCGTGGCGTCGACGCGACCGCCGCGGGCGTGCCAAGCATAGCGTACAGCTGAAACGGAGAGATCGACTTCGGCTGTGGCGCGGGCAGCGAGCGAGGCTGCCGCGATGGGCAAAGCCGGCAACTGGAATTGAGCGGGATCGAGACCGTACTGATCGGCTTTGGCCAGTTCGTCGAACAGGTTTTGGCCAGCGGTGGTCAGGCCGCCGGAGTTGGTCCAGAGCGGGGCAGCATCGAATTCGCGGTAATGGCCGGCGATTTGCGACAGGAAGGCTCTTTCAATAGGGTCGCGCTCGGCTTCCATGCGACGGTCGACCTCGGCGACGACAGCGACCAGAGCCGTTCGTTGTTCGGCGCTCATCTCTTCGGCGGCGACCAATCCGATCGTTGCCGTCGCCGGCGCAGCCGAAACCGGAATGCCCCATCCCATTGAAACCGCCATGGCGGCCACGGCACACCCAACCCAACGCATCGAAACGAACTCCCCTTCACTTATGCTCCGCGGGCGCACTATTGCTGCAGCAGCGGCCAAGCGCCAATCCCCGATCAATTAGAAAACCAGTCCTGACCGGCATTCCTTGAAACATGATAAACGAGGCACACAAATCGTTGCAGCCGCGTTGTGTAACATACTGATATTCCAAAACGCATTAAAGACAGGCGGACCACCTAAAGTTCCGTCCGCACGTTCAAATTCTGGGCACGAGGCCGGTGACGCGCCAGCCGGTGCCGGTGAAGGACATGGTGGCGGTGAGATCGGGGCCGGTGGCGGCGGCGTCGCGGGCCAACCCTAGGTAGATGGAGGTGGGGCCGTCGAAGCCGGCGGATTTAATGTTGCCCAACCCCAAACGGCGGCTTTCGGGGACGATGGGGGCGGCGGCGGCATCGGCCGGCGGGCTGGCGGGGGGCGCATCGGCGGCGGGCTTTTTGCCGAAGAGATCGCGAACGAGTCCGCCGACTTGCCCCATGAGATCGGGGCCGCCCGCTTTGACCGACTTGATCAGATCTCGCAGGCTCTTGCCTTCGGCGTGCATGCGAATGATCGCCTGCGGGGTCAATATTGTGTCGAGCGAGGTTTCGACGAGTTTGGGGAGCGTGTCCTTGCTCATCTTTTCGATCAAGAGATCGCTGCCGGGAGTGCCCTTGGTCGCTTCCTTGAGATTCTGCTCGATGGCGGCGGTTGCAGCCGGGCGCAAGGACTGGCGGACACTTGGGAAATCAATGCCGCGCTCGACGCCGGCGACGTCGCCGCTCTCCAGGGCCAATTTGAGCTGATAGGCCGACCACGCCGGCCAGGCGACGTAGAATAAGCCAGCCAGAACAATGAGGAGTGCTGAGATCAGGCGCATGATGGCGTTTTCCTTGGCCTTGTCTGGCGTCTTGGGCGGGCGGCTTTGGCGGTTTGGCGCGGGCGGCAATCGTCGTTCTACAGAACAATTCTGGCAGCGTCACTTCATGCGACGGAGGCGGCCACTTCTTTTCGTTGGGCGATGACCTGAGGGCAGCACGGTGCCGCGGAAATCATGGGAGTGGGGTTTCGGGCGCGGCGCGGGGACGAGGGAATCGTTTAGAGAGGGGGCATCGCAGTGCTGTTTGATCGATTAGAACCCATGCCCCCCGCCGCTCAGCGGAAAATCACCTCGGATAGTCCGACGCTTCAGGACGCGCTTGGCGTGCTTGAGCGCGTGTTCGGCTATCACAGCTTCCGGCTGCATCAGTCCGCGATCATTGAGGCGGTGCTTGCGGGGCGGGATGCGCTCGTGCTGATGCCAACGGGCGGCGGCAAGTCGCTGTGCTACCAGATCCCGGCCATCGTACGGAACGGGACCGGCATCGTGGTGTCGCCGCTGATCGCGCTGATGCAGGATCAGGTGGACGCGCTGAAGGAAGCGGGCGTGTCGGCGGCGTTCTTGAATTCCAGTCTTTCTTTTCCCGAGCAGCAGGCGGTGGAGCGGCAGCTCGTGGCCGGCGCGCTCGATGTGTTGTATGTGGCGCCGGAGCGGCTCTTGCAGGAGCGGATGATCAATCTGCTCGGGCAGACGACTGTGTCGGTGTTCGCCATCGACGAAGCGCATTGCGTGTCGCAGTGGGGGCATGATTTCCGGCCGGAGTACCGGCAATTGCGGATGCTGGCGGAGCGGTTTCCGGGCGTGCCTCGGCTGGCATTGACTGCGACGGCGGATGAGCGGACGCGCGAAGAGATCGTTGCGGAGCTCAGCTTGGAGGGAGCGGAGCGGTTCGTCGCCAGCTTCGACCGACCGAACATTCGCTACACGATTGCGGAGATGGGGTCGGTTAGCGCGCGGGAGCGGCTGTGGCAGTTCATCGAAAGCGAACACCCGGAAGATGCCGGGATCGTTTACTGCCTGTCGCGCAAGCAGGTGGAAGAGACGGCGGCGTGGCTTTCGGGCAAGGGGCGGCGGGCGCTCGCCTATCATGCGGGGCTTGACGCGCAGGTGCGGCGCAAGGCGCAGGAGCGGTTCCTCAATGAAGATGGGCTGATCATCGTCGCGACGATCGCGTTCGGGATGGGGATCGACAAGCCGGACGTGCGGTTTGTGGCGCACTTGAGCCTGCCGAAATCGATTGAAGCCTATTATCAGGAAACCGGACGGGCGGGGCGCGACGGGGAGCCGGCAAATGCGTGGCTCGCCTATTCGCTGCAGGATGTCATTCAGCAGCGGCAGTGGATCGCGCAGTCGGATGGGTCGGAGACGTTCAAACAGACGATGCGGCAGAAGCTCGACGCGCTGATCGGGCTCGGCGAGATGGTGACGTGCCGGCGGCAGGCACTGCTCGCCTACTTCGGCGAGCGGAACAGCGAGCCATGCGGGAACTGCGACAACTGCCTGACGCCGCCGGCGACGATGGATGGAACCGTTTTAGCGCAAAAGGCGCTGTCGACCGCCTATCGCACGGGGCAGCGCTACGGCGTCGGCTATCTGGTCGATATCCTCCACGGCAAGGCCGATGAGCGCTGCATTCGCGCCTCGCATGACAAACTGACAGTGTTCGGGATCGGCAAGGATACGGACGCCGCGGCGTGGCGCGGGCTTTACCGGCAGTTGGTGGCGCAGGGCTATCTGACGGGGGACGACGAGGGCTTTGGCACGCTGCAGCTGACGGACCGGGCGCGGCCTCTCTTGCGAGGGGATGAGAAATTTTTGATGCGCGTGGCGCCGGTGGGCGAGCGCGGTGGAAAATCGAAGCGCGAAAAGAAGAGCCCGGCGGCGGCCGGTGTGCCAGCGCAGCACCAAGGCGCTTTTGCCGCTCTCAAGGCGTTGCGCGCGCGGCTGGCTGCGGAAGCGAAGCTGCCGCCGTATGTCATCTGTCACGACAAAACGTTAGCGGAATTGGCTTCGATCCGCCCGCAGACGCTGGACGCGCTTGGCGACATTACGGGGCTCGGCGCGAGCAAAATCAAGCGCTACGGGCAGGCGATGCTGGATACGCTGGCTGCGTTCGCGGGCCATCCCATGCTCAACAACCGGCTGGCTGCGACCGTGAACGAGACGCTGGCCTTGCATCTGCAGGGGCTCGACGCTGATGCGATCGCGGCGCGGCGCGGATTGAATGTCGGCACCATCCACGGGCATTTCGCCGATGCGATCGAGGCCGGGCTGGTGGAAGCGCGCGACGTTCTGAAAGATCTCGACGACAGCGATCTCGACGAGATCCATGCCGCGTTCGAACGCTTTGGTACGCTGGAAAGCGGCAAACTCGGACCGGTACACGGCGCGCTCGATGGCCGGTTCGATTACGGCCTTTTGAAATGCGTGCTGGCGGAACTGGCCTAGTCCGCCGGGTCTGAGGCACGGCGCTTCAACAGGCCGTCGCCGGCCGCTAGGGCCAATCCGAGCAAAAGGCCGGAATGGAAGAGCCCACTGGCGAGCGGCAAGAGCGCTTCGTACCAAATGAGACCCGGCGCCAAGGCCATCAACGAGACGGATGCGATGTACGTGGCGGCAAGTGGGCGCGCGATTGCGGATCCGAAACGCCAGGCGACGATGGCAGCCGCGGAGAGCGCGATGACCGTCTTCACGAAGGCCATGAAGCGCACCAGAACAAGCAAATCCGGGTCGGTCGCGGCGGCCGGGGCGTAAGTGGAGCCGATAGCGGCGCCGGTAGCCAAGGTGATCACAATAGCGCCCCCCAAGACGATCCGACGGGTGCGCGTAATCTCCCACGTCATGGGGGTCGATATTGGCTGGCGCTCGCTGATGGTGACCATCGCTGTCATCCGCATATTGGCTTTGGCACAATAGGCAGAAAGGGACGACGCACGCGGCGCGCTGTCAAGACGTGATGGGGTGGGGCGACGATCAGAAGTCATGATCACGTGATTAGCTTTGCCAACTTCAACATGTGGCCGTTGGGCCTCTTCCCTAAGAAGAATTAACTCCTATGTGCTAGACCAACCGGCGCGAGCGGTTTACGCTTGTGTCATCAATGCTTTCTGGAGGCGCCCCGTGGCCCGACCCCTGCTCAAATCGATGATGGTTGCCCTGCTTCTGTCGGGGGCTGCCGCAGTCGCCGTGCCGCAGACGGCCGAGGCGCAGAACTCCGGCGCCAAGAAGGCGAAACCGCTCTCGGGCAAATCCTACTACGGCCGCCGTGGCGGTTACACGGTGCGCAAGTCGGATGTCATCGGCGACACGCGCCGCCAAGATCCGTCGATGAACGCCCGCACGTCGGGTGCACCGCTGCAGGGCGACTTCTTCTGGGAGCAGCCCACCTCGCCCATCGGCGGCAACACCTCCTACATGCACTAAGCTCCGTTGGAGCCTACACAACGGTTGCACTCTGCGCCGGCCCTGCGGGCATGCGCGGCAATGACTTGCGCCATGAGTCTGGGGTCGATCCGGACCATTGCCGGAACGCGCGCACGAACACACCCGGTTCCGAATATCCCATGACCTGGGCGACGGCCGCGACCGGCAAGTGCGTGTGACGTAGCAGTTGCCGGGCGATGCTATAGCGCGTCTCGTTAACGAGTGTGCGCAGCGTCGTGCCCTGCTCGGCGAGCCGCCGATTGACGGTGCGCGGTGTCAATCCGGTGGCCTCGCACACCATGCGCATATGCGCACGTTCCGCATGAAGTGCGGGGAGAAGTAGGCGCCTTATCTGATCGGCGAAGTCGGGCTCGAGATCGTTCCAATAGCCCTGGACCTGTTTCAGGGTCCGCTCAAATTTGACTGGGTCCGCACTCGGTAGCGGCAGATCAACGACGTGCTCGGGATACGTAAAGCCGAAATGATGCGATTCAAAAACCACTCTCGCCGGCTTGGCGGCGGCGCGGATCTCATCGGCCGCCGGAACGGCTGTTTCACTACAAGCGAAAAGGACTTCCTTGGGCAACTGACCACTCAACTCATGTACGATCGCCACGCCCGCGCCGACGGATGCCAATAGAAATTGCAGAGAGGGCAATCCGCTGATCAAACAGCGATAGCCAATCAGCGTCTGGTCTTTCTGGCGAACGATATAGGGGTCTTGCTCAACGACATAAGGCGCGCCGCCGCGCACAACACGGTGGTGATTTTCGATGTGGGCGCGAATGGCCCGGCCGAGAGTCGGTGCGGCGCGCACCATTTCGCCGATGAGCCCCAAATGTTCGATGCGGGCGCGCAAGCCGAGTAAGAAACCGAATGCGCTGTTCTCCGTGACACGGGCGCAGTCGTCGAGCAATCGCACGACATTTGCGAAGGGAAGCGCGCGGTCGCGATCGTCGAGATCGCCGCAAGCAAATCCATGTTTTTCCAGCAGCGGTTTTGGATCGACTCCGAAAGACCTCAGGAATTCAGGCAATTCGCTGAATATGCCACATCTTTGAACACCGAGCTGATCTGCGGCGAATTCAGGCATGATTTCCGCCCCTTTGTCGTTTCGGCGAAAGATTATCACTTTGTCGCGAAATGCCAATGTGGGGCCGCTCCGGAAGCCCCATATCTTCATCAGGGAACGACACATCGCGGCAACGTGCGAGTGATCCCTGACTTCACACGTTAACAGAAACCAATGGCGCAGCGCAGCCGCGGCGGACATGCGCCTTCAAACAGTGGATAGCCATCATGACCATGAGCACGACGACGTCCGGATCTGTTCTCGAGCCGCAGGATGCTAGCACGGGGCAGGATACGGTCTTGAATTTTGCAGCGCACAGCGCGACGCATTTGCTGCATCGGGCCGGACAGCATGCCGAGGAAATGTTTGCCCGGGCTACCGGTCAACTTGGGATCACCGCACGCCAGTTTGTTGTGTTGGCGGCCATTGATGGTCTGGAAAAGCCGAGCCAGACGGCGTTGTGCGAGACATCGGGCATCGACCGTTCAACGCTTGCCGACATCGTGCGGCGGCTGGAAATGCGCGGGCTGATCCATCGCGAACGCACAAAGTCCGACGCGCGGATGTATGCCGTCAGCGTGACGGACGAGGGCCGCGCATTGATGATGCGCGCGGCGCCCATCGCAATCGAAGTCGAGCGCGAACTGCTGGCGCAGTTCTCGTCTGCCGAGCAGGATAACTTCAAATCCCTGCTGCGGCGCGCGATGGCGCAGGAGCTTTCGTCAGCGGCGTAAGTCTACACGCTGAGCAGAAGGTGCTCCCGCTCCCACGGGCTGATCACCCGCATGAATTCCTCGAACTCTGACCGCTTCATCTGCATATAAACGTGGCTGAAGCGGTCATCGAGGATTTTGTGCAGCTCCTTGCTATCCTCGAACTCGAGGAGGGCTTCGAGCAGGCCGCGCGGCAATTGGTGATTGTTGCGATAGGCATTGCCGACGACGGCGGGGCGGGGTTCGAGTTTGTTTTTCATGCCGAGGTAACCGCAAGCCAAGCTGGCGGCGATCGCGAGATATGGATTGCTGTCGGAACCGGGAAGGCGGTTTTCGACGCGGCGGGCGGCGGGGCCCGAGACGGGAATGCGCAATCCGGCTGAGCGATTGTCGAGGCCCCATTCGACGTTGATGGGGGCTGCACCGCCGGGGACGAGACGGCGATAGGAATTCACATAGGGCGCGAAAAGGCACATGGCGGACGGCAGATAAGACTGCTGGCCGGCGAGGAAGTGGTGGAACAGCTTGCTCGGATTGCCCTTGTCGTCGGTGAAGATGTTCTTGCCGGTTTTGGCGTCGACCACGCTCTGGTGGATGTGCATGGCGCTGCCGGGTTCGTTTTCCAAGGGCTTGGCCATGAAGGTCGCGTAGCAGCCGTGCTTGAAGGCGGCTTCGCGGATGGTGCGCTTGAAGAGGAAGACCTGATCGGCGAGGTGAACGGGATCGCCGTGGACGAGATTGATCTCGAGCTGGGCGGCGCCGCCTTCCTGAATGATCGTATCGATCTGGAGATATTGCAGTTCGGCGAACTCATAGATGTCGTCGACGATCTTGTCGTATTCGTCGACGGCGCCGAGGCTGTAGGCCTGACGGCCGGAGCCTTTGCGCCCCGAACGGCCAGTCGGCGGTTCGAGGGGGTAATCGGGATCGGGGTTGGTTTTGGTGAGATAGAATTCGAGTTCGGGGGCGACGACCGGCTGCCAGCCTTCGTTGCGATAGAGCTCGACAACGCGGCGCAGCACGGCGCGCGGGGCGATCTCGACGGGATCGCCGTTCTGCCAGGTGGCGTCGTGGATGACCTGCGCGGTGGGGCTCGATGCCCAGGGGGCCGGGCGGATGGTGGTCAGATCGGGGACCATCATCAGATCGCTTTCGGCGTAGAGCGCCTGGCCATCCTCTTCGAAGCCGACGTAATCGCCCGTGATTGTTTGATGGAAGATTGAGATCGGCAGATGCACCGGCTCGAGCTTGACGAATTTCTCGACCGGCATGGTCTTACCGCGCGCAACGCCCGCGATATCGGGGACGGCACAGTCGACCTCTTCAATCCGGTGCGCCCGGACCCAGGCTCGGACGCTTTCGGGCGTCGCTCCGACGCTCAAGATCTCGCTCTCGCTCGACCCGGATCGCTCCTCGGCACTCATGATTGCACCTGATGCAGAATTTGTGTTGCTGATAAAATCATTCACTGAATAGGGCTTTGGTTAGGCCCGGATCGGCAGCCGCTGCGGCAGCAAATGTGATCACAATTTTGGGTCCAACTCAAGGTGGGGATGGCGCCTGGAGAAGATCAGTCCAGCTAAGTCCTCAGCCTGCGCGGGTTAAAATCGCTTCGCCGATGAAGCCCATCCCCTGGCCAATGTCGGCATCGATGGCGGATCTCAAGCCTTGCACGTCGCCCTTATTCATTGCTGCGAGTGCGAACTCGTGGTGATCCTCGATGGTGGAGGTGCCGATGCGGCCGTAGGCGGTGCGCATGAAGGGGCCGAACTGGAGCCAAATGCTTTCGACGAGGGCGACCAAGGTCCAGGCTTCAGATTTGCGATAGATGGAAAAATGAAACTGGTGGTTGGCGCGCATGTAGCCTTCGGTGTCGCCGGCGCGCATGGCCCGGTCGATCGCCATGTCGGTGGCTTCGATGGCGGCAATATCCTTCTTCGTCAGTTTTGGCAGCGCGCGGGCGGCTAATTCAGGCTCCAGCGCGCGGCGGGCAAACAAAATCTGCTCGAACGTGTCGCGCGTCATCGGCGGGACCATGACCCGGCGATTGTCCTGAAGGAGCAGCGCGCGTTCGGCAATCAAGCGGCGGACAGCTTCGCGGACGGGCATGGAGCTGACGCCGAGTTCGTCGGCCAAACCACGTAAAGTTACGGCCGACCCCGGCTTGATCCCGCCGTACAAGATTTGCTGCCGCAATCGCCGATAGACTTCTTCATGGGTCGTCAATCCGACAATTCGCTCGGAATCTCTAGGCTCTTCACTCGCTTGCGAGGTCTTTGCACTCGCCGATACGCCCGCCAGACGCTTCATCCGACCGACCACTCCTCACCTGCCCGAGGCCGGGCTGCGCCCGCCTGTTTGGCAGTTTGACTAAACGATACTCTTGTAGCGCCGGAATTTTGTGATCACAATGGGGGGACGTTGCGGATGGGCGCGGGTGTGAGCGCGGGGCCAGCATCGTGACGTCACTCAAAGCTCTCCAAGGAGGAGTTCGTACATGTTGAAACCCGGAATGAAGCGCTTTGCGTTGGTCGCGGGCGTCGCTGCCGGTGTCTTGGCCGTGGCTTCCGCCTCGTTCGCCAAAGACCGCGAAGTGAAAGTCTTTAACTGGTCCGACTACATCGACGAGTCGATCCTTGCGGATTTCACCAAGGAAACCGGCATCAAGGTTACCTACGACGTGTTCGACAGCAACGAGGTTCTCGAAACCAAGCTGCTGGCTGGCAAGACGGGTTACGACATCGTCGTGCCGACGGGAGCTTTCCTTTCGCGCCAGATCAAGGCCGGCGTGTTCCAAAAGCTCGACAAGTCGAAGCTGACGAACATCGGCAACGTTTGGCCTGAAGTTGCCAAGCGTACCGACGTGTACGATCCCAATGGCGAGCATGCGCTCACATACATGTGGGGCACGACGGGCATCGGCTACAACGAAGGCAAGATCAAGGAGCGCATGGCCGATGCGCCGGTGAATTCCTGGGATCTCGTGTTCAAGCCGGAACTGGCGGCGAAGTTCAAGGACTGCGGCATCTTCATGCTCGATAGCCCGGACGATATTCTCTCGTCGGCGCTGCGGTATCTCGGCATCGATCCCAACACGACGGACGAAGCCGAACTGAAGAAGGGCGCGGAACTGCTGAAGTCGATCCGCGGCAACGTGAAGAAGTTCCATTCGTCCGAATACATCAATGCGCTGGCGGATGGCGACATTTGCATCGCGATCGGCTGGTCGGGCGACATCCTGCAGGCGCGCGACCGTGCAGTGGAAGCCAAGAACGGCCATGTCATCAAGTATTCGATCCCGAAGGAAGGGGCGATGATGTGGTTCGACATGATGGCTATTCCGAAGGATGCGGAAAACGTGGCGGAAGCCCACGAATTCCTCAACTATCTCCTGCGGCCGGAAGTGATCGCAAAGGCCTCGAACTACATCAATTATGCGAACGGTAACTTGGCCTCGAAAGAATTCGTCTCCGACGAGGTGAAGGGCGATCCGGCGATTTATCCGGACGACGCGACGATGAACAACCTCTTCGTCAAGCTCGCCTATGACGCCAAGACACAACGATCCGTCACGCGACTGTGGACCGGTGTCGTGACCGGCAAGTAACCAAGAAAAGTCACCGCGCTGGAGCCCTGCTCCGGCGCGGTTTTCATTTGCACCCCTGACGGCGCGGGCCGCCGCCGCGCTCAACACTCCAGAGGTTTTCCATGACCGCATCTCCGACGATCAACGGCATTGCAGCCGGCTCTTCGCCTGCAGAGCGGCGCTTGTTGCGAACCGCAGCACCGCAATCGGGGTTTGCGCCGTGGAAGGATCCGTCGAAACAGCCGATCATCCGGTTTGAGAATGTCACGAAGCGCTTTGGCGATTTCGTTGCAGTCGACAACATCACGCTCGATATCTACGAGCGCGAGTTCTTCGCGCTGCTCGGGCCGTCCGGTTGCGGAAAGACCACCCTGCTGCGCATGCTGGCCGGCTTCGAAAAGCCGACCGAGGGGCGTGTGATCGTCGAGGGTAAAGACATCACCGATTTGGCGCCCTACGAGCGATCCAACATCAACATGATGTTTCAATCGTACGCGCTGTTCCCGCACATGACGGTGGAAAGGAACGTCGGCTTCGGCTTGCGCCAAGAAGGCATGCCCGAAGACCAGATCAAGGCGCGCGTTAACGAAGCCATGTCGCTGGTGGAGTTGGGCAAGTTCGCGCACCGCAAACCGCATCAGTTGTCGGGCGGGCAGCAGCAGCGCGTGGCTCTGGCGCGCGCCATTGCGAAGAAGCCGAAATTAATGCTGCTCGACGAACCGCTGGGCGCGCTCGACAAGAAGCTGCGCAATCAGGCGCAGTTTGAACTCATGCGCATTCAGGAGCAGACCGGCACCACGTTCGTGATCGTGACGCACGATCAGGAAGAGGCGATGACGGTCGCATCGCGCATCGCGGTGATGAACCAGGGCCGGCTGGAACAGGTGTCCACGCCCGGCGAGATCTACGAGTCGCCGCAGTCGCGCTACGTGGCGCAGTTCATCGGCGACGTGAACATTATGGAAGGCAAAGTGGTCTCGCTGCCGGGCGACGGCACGGTCGAGATTACGCCGGCGTCGGGTGACGGCCGCATCTTCAAGGCGGGGGCGTGCGAGGGTTTGTCGGTGGGGCAACAGGTCTGGCTGTCGGTCCGGCCGGAGAAATTCCGCATCAGTCTCGATCCGCCGCAGAGCAACGTCAATGTCGTCAAGGGCCGCGTCGACGACGTGGGCTATCTCGGCTCCATCTCGCACTATCATGTGCATACGGAAGCGGGGAACCGCGTGACGGCGCTTCGGGCAAACTCTTCGCACAACGTCGAACGGACGATCTCGTGGGACGATACGGTGTGGCTGGAATGGCCGGCCGAATCCGCCGTCGTCCTCAAAGCGTGAGGCGCGCCATGTTTTGCATAGCCCCCATCTGGATGGGCCGATCAACCCTTGTTCAGCAAAAGACGGTGTAGCGCATGCGCAAGTGGATGGTTATCGCGGCGCCGTATGTCTGGCTGCTGCTGTTCTTCCTGATCCCGTTTTTTATCGTATTCAAGATCTCGCTCTCGGAGTCGGAGATCTCGATCCCGCCCTACACGCCCGTGTTCAGCTTGAGCGAGGGCTGGGAGTCGATCAGAACGAAACTGGGCGAGTTGGATTTCGAGAAGTACGCTTTTATCTTCTCTGATGAGCTCTACACGTCCTCTTACTGGTCGAGCTTGAAGATTGCGGCGGTGGCAACGTTCCTTACGTTGCTGATTGCCTATCCGCTGGCCTACGGCATGGCCCGGGCGCCGAAGGAATGGCAGCCGACGTTGATGATGTTCGTTATCCTACCGTTCTGGACCTCGTTTCTGATCCGCGTCTATGCGTGGATCGGCATTCTCAAGAACGAAGGATTGCTCAACGCTTTTCTCCTGCACATCGGGGCGATCAGCGAACCGTTGCAAATCATGAACACCACGACGGCGGTCTATATCGGCATCGTCTATTCGTATCTGCCGTTCATGGTTTTGCCGCTGTACGCCAGCCTTGAGAAGATCGACGGGCGGCTTTTGGAAGCGGCGGAGGATCTGGGATCGCCGCCGTGGAAGGCCTTCTGGCAGGTAACGTTCCCGCTCTCGATTCCGGGCATCGTGGCGGGGTGCTTCCTCGTCTTTATTCCGGCGACGGGCGAGTTCGTCATTCCCGATCTGCTCGGCGGCTCGGAAACGCTCATGATCGGCAAGACGCTGTGGAGCGAATTCTTCAACAACCGTGATTGGCCGGTGGCCTCGGCGGTGGCCGTGCTTCTGTTGCTGGTGCTGATCGTGCCGATCGTCGCCTTCCAGTGGGCTCAGCAGCGTGCAAGGGAGGCCGGACGATGAATAGCCGCTTTACCTGGTTCAACGTGACGGCGATCGTTCTCGGGTTCGCGTTTCTCTACATCCCGATCCTGATCCTGGTCATCTACTCCTTCAACGAGTCGAAACTCGTGACGGTGTGGGGCGGATTCTCGACCAAGTGGTACGCGGGCTTGCTTGAGAACGAGCAACTCATGGATGCGGCGTGGATTACGCTGCAGGTGGCGTTCATCTCGGCGACCATCGCTACGGTGCTGGGCACAATGGCCGCCTTGGTGCTGGTGCGGATGGGGCGCTTCCCGGGACGAACGCTCTTTTCGGGCATGATCTTTGCGCCTCTCGTCATGCCAGAAGTCATCACCGGCCTGTCGCTTCTCCTCCTGTTCGTTGCGATCAACTTCGACCGCGGCTTCTGGACCATCGTTCTGGCGCACGCGACCTTCACCATGTGCTTCGCGGCGGTTGTGGTGCAGGCGCGGTTGACGGATTTCGATAGCCGGGTGGAAGAAGCGGCCATGGATTTGGGGGCATCTCCGGTGGGGACATTCTTCCAGGTGACCCTGCCGATCATTGCGCCGTCGGTCATCTCGGCATGGCTGCTGGCGTTCACGCTTTCGCTGGACGACCTCGTGATCGCGAGCTTCACGACGGGTCCATCGGCGACGACGCTGCCAATGAAGATCTACTCGCAGGTGCGGCTTGGCGTGACGCCGGAAATCAACGCGATCTCGACCATCATGATCGCGGTCGTGACGGTGGGCGTGTTGATCGCCTCGTACATGACGAAGATGCAGTCGGCGCGCATGGAACGCGACCGGCGCGCGGCAGATGCGGCGGCGAACTAGCAATGGTTTCACTGAAGGCAACGCGCCGCCCCTATAGGGCGGCGCGTTCCTTTTCGGCCCATAGGCAGAGAATATCGTGGGCGACCGTGGCGGCGGCGAGCGCTGTGATCTCGGCATGATCGTAGGGTGGGGAGACTTCCACGACGTCGGCGCCGATGATGTCGAGCCCCGAGAGGCCGCGCAGGATTTCCAGCGCCTGCCAGGAGGCCAGCCCGCCGGCGACGGGGGTGCCGGTGCCGGGCGCAAAGGCGGGATCGAGTACATCGATGTCGAAGGTTAGGTAGGCTTTTGAGCCGCCTACGCGGGCGCGGATGGCGGCGATGGTGGCGTCGATGCCCATCCGATGCACGGCGGGGGCGGTCAAAACCTCGATGCCGTGGGCATCGGAATTGTGCGAGCGGATGCCGACGTGGATCGAGCGGACTGGATCGATGATGCCGGCTTTAGCCGCGCGGAGGAACATCGTGCCGTGATCATGGCGCGCGCCATCGTCGGGCCAGGTGTCGGAATGGGCGTCGAACTGGATAAGGGCCAAGGGGCCATGCTGTTTGGCATGGGCTGTGAGCAACGGCAGGCTGACGAAGTGATCGCCGCCCAGGGCGAGGAGTTTGACGCCGCCGGAAAGGATTTCGCGGGCACCAGACTCAATGTCGTGCGCGACGCGATGGGGGAGGTGGGGTTCGATGTGGAGGTCGCCCCAATCGATGGTGGGGAGCACCTCGAACGGATTGCCGCCGTAGGGAAAGCTATCGCCGGAGCCAAGTTCGGCGGACGCGGCGCGGATGGCGCGGGGGCCGAGGCGCGCGCCGGGGCGGTTGCTGGTGGCGCCGTCGTAAGGCACACCGCAGACGGCGGCTTTGGCCTTGGTTAGATCGCGGGTGTAGGGACGACGGAGGAAGCTCAGCGCGCCGCCGTAGGTCATTTCGGGCCAGCGGGCGCGCGGATCGCGGCTGCGGAACGCCTGATCGCCGGAAGCGGGGCTGGCCGGATTGGAAATAAGCGATAGGCTTTGGATGGATCGATGGTCGGACATGGTCGTCTCCGGTTTTCAATCGGTGACGGGCCTCTCAGCGCGACCTTCCTTGGCGCCGGGCTGTCCTGCCAATTTGTGATCACACATGAGAGCACTCGGGGACGCGTTCGTCAAGTTTGGCTGTAAACCGCAGAAATGGCTGCGTTGACAGGGGTGCATTTTGTGATCACAAAGTGTGGCAACCCCCTCTTTGGACCTCTCGCCATGGCCGAGCCGCACACGACTTCGTATTACGCCGCGACCGTCAACGATACGACGCGCTATCCCGCGCTCGAGGGGACGATAAAAGCCGACGTGTGCGTGGTGGGCGGCGGGTTTTCGGGGATCGCGACGGCGCTTTCGCTGGCGGAGAAGGGGCGCAAGGTCGTCGTGCTCGAAGCGAACCGTGTGGGGTGGGGCGCGTCGGGGCGGAACGGCGGGCAGTGCATCGCGGGGATTTCGGGCGAGGCGGAGATCGAGCGGCAACTCGGCGCGGCGGGCGCGAAGCTCGTGCGCGATATCCGCTACCGGGGGCATGAGATCATCAAGGAGCGGATCGCCAAGTATGCGATCGACTGCGATTGGAAGGACGGGTGGATGGAGGTGGCCGCCCGGCCGAAGCACATGAAGGCTATCCGCGATTATTACGATGCGCGGGTGAAGGATGGCGAGGGCGACCATCACGAGTTGATCGAGGCACAGGATCTGCGCGGGGTGCTCGACACGGGCCTCTATTACGGCGGGATCATTGATCGAAAGAGTGGGCACTTGCATCCGCTCAATCTGTGCCTGGGCGAAGCGCGGGCGGCGGCGTCGCTAGGCGTGCAGATTTTCGAAGATACGCGGGTTGTGGAAATGAAGGGCGGGGCGAAGCCGTTTGCGCGCACCGCGAAAGGCCGCGTGGAAGCGGATGCGATCGTGCTCGGCGGAGATACGTCGCATCAATTCGAGCGCGGGCGGTTGTGGGGGCTGCAGTTTCCGACGGGCAGCTACATCATCGCGACGGAACCGCTCAGCGATAATCTCGCGCGGTCGATCAATCCGCGGGATCTCGCCATCTGCGACAGCAATCTGGTGCTCGACTATTTCCGCATGTCGGGCGACCGGCGGATGCTGTTTGGCGGGCGGTGCAATTATTCCAACCGCGATCCGGGCGACATCACCGCGACGATGAAGACGCGGCTGGATGAGATTTTCCCGCAGCTGTCGGACAAGAAAGTCGATTTCACCTGGGCGGGGCGGATTGGGATTGTGCTCAACCGCGTGCCGGCGATCGGGCGGCTGGAGCCGAATCTCTATTACATGCAGGGCTATTGTGGGCACGGTGTGAACGCCACACACATCGCAGGCGAGATCGTGGCCGATGCGATTTGCGGGACGACGGAGCGGTTCGATTTGTTCGACAGCATCCGGCACTGGCAGCTGCCGGTCGGCCGCTGGGCGGGCAACCAGATGCTGGCGCTTGGGATGCTCTATTACCGGTTGAAGGACCGGCTTTAGATTCCTAGTGCCTGCATGATTTCGTTTTCGGCCTGACGCGCCGCTGGCGACCAGTTGGCGACCTTGGAAGCCACGAGGTTGGCCTCCGATTTCAAGATGATGCCATCGTCGAGAATACGCAGGCCGTTTGCGGCCAGCGTGGCGCCCGTCGAGGTAATGTCGACGATGAGGTCGGCGGTGCCGGCCGCGGGCGCGCCTTCGGTGGCGCCGAGGCTTTCAATGATGCGGTAGTCGATGACGCCTTTTTCGGCGAAGAAGCGGCGCGTGGTGTTGATGTACTTCGTCGCGACGCGGAACCAGCGGCCGTGTTCGCGGCGGAAGGTGGCGGCGATCTCGTCGAGATCGGCCATGCTGCGCACGTCGATCCAGTAGTTTGGAACGGCGACGACGACATCGGCATGACCGAAGCCCAGCGCTTTGAGGAACGTGACGCGATCGCTGGCGTCCGAGATTTGTTCGCGGATGAGGTCTTCACCGGTGACGCCCATGTGGGCGCGGCCGGTTTTCAAGTACCAGGCGATTTCGGAGGCGGAGATGAAGGCGACTTCGACCGTATCGAGGCCCGCGACCTCGCCGCGATAGCCGCGTTCGTTGCCGGTTTTGCGCAGCGTGAGGCCGGCGTTGGCAAAGATCTCGATGGTCTGTTCCATGAGCCGGCCTTTGGAGGGGACGGCGAGGAGGAGTTTTTCGGTCATGCCACGCCTCCCTGGACGACGCTTAATAGGCGTTCGGTGTGGATGGCGGCGCCGACGGCGGGCACGTTGCGCTTGGCACCGGCCGCGCGCATGAGATCGTCGTAGCGGCCGCCGCCGGCGAGTGGGCTCTCGGGGCCGAGATCGGGCGAGATCACTTCGAAGACGAAGCCGGTGTAATATTCGAGCTGGCGGCCGAATTCGGCGGAGAACTCGGCGTGGACGACATCGACGCCCATGTCGGTCATGAGTTGCAGGCGGCGGTGATAGGCGTCGATCACGGGGTTCATCGTGACGCCGCGATCGCGCAGCAGATCTTTGAGGCAAGCTCCGGCTGCTTTGGCAGGGCCGGAGATGGCGAGATAGCGCTCGATGAGGGTGACGGTTTCGGGGGGCAGCGGATCGGATTTTGCGTCGGCTAAGCGCCACATCAGGTTGATCGCGACTTCCGTGACGGTGCGCGTGCCCATGGCCTCGATGCTGTTTGCCGCGAGGTAGTCGACGACGGCGCGCTCGGAGCGGGCGACATCGCCCGGCACGATGGAAGCGCGCAACTCGGCGGGAATGTCTTTCAAGCTTTCTTCGGCAGGGCGCGCGAGGCGGTGGAGTTCGGCGCGGAAAGCATCGGGGCGCCAGAAGAGATGGGTCAGAAACTGACGCCAGCGATCGGGCATGTCGATCGCTTTGATGAGCGCGCGGAACAGGCCGAGGTCGCCGATGCGGAGCATGTGGTTTTTGAGGCCAGCTGCGCGCATCGCGTTGAGGATGAGGGCGACGGTCTGGGCGTCGGCCTTTTCGCGATCGGTGTCACTGATGCTTTCAATGCCAGCCTGGCGGAACTCGCGCGGGTGAGCGCTGTCGGCGCCGACGGGTTGAAAGCGGAAGGCGGGGCCGTTGTAGCAGTAGCGGCCTTTGGTTGCGGGATCGCCATTGCGTTCGATGTGCAGGCGGCAAGTCGGCACGGTGAGGTCGGGGCGCAGGCAGAGTTCGGCGCCGTCGGGGTCGGTGAAGACGTAGGTGCGGGCGCGCAGGTTTTCGCCGATGACGTCGAGGAAGACGCCGGCGGGCTGGAGGATTGCGGGCGAGACGGCTTCGTGCCCGGCCTTGATGAAGACCTGCATGATCTTCTGGGCCTGGGCTTCGAGCGCCTCGAATTTGCGTGCCGTTTCGGCGGCCATGGGGACTCGCTTTAGGTCTCGTGGCGCGCGAGGATTTCGCGCACTTTGGCGACGAGGTCGGTTTCAGGTACGGCGAGTTGCGCGGGGCGCGCTTCCTTCCATTCCTTGTTGTCTTTGATGGCGGCGGCGGCCTTGGCGCCTTCGATGAGGTCCTTCAGCGTGACCTCGCCTTTGGCGCGTTCGTCGCTGCCTTGGATGACGACGAGGGGGCTGCCGCGCTTGTCGGCGTATTTCATCTGCGCCTTCATGCCGGCGGAGCCGAGGTACATTTCGGCGCGGATGCCGGCAGCGCGCAACGTCTGCGTGATTTTCTGGTAGGCGGCCACTTCGCCCTTGTCCATCACGAGGACGACGACGGGGCCGAGTGTGTCGCTCGACTTTTTGCCGAGAGATGCGAGTGCGGCTTGGAGGCGCGAGACGCCGATGGAGAAGCCGGTGGCGGGGACTTTCTGGCCGGTGAAGCGGGCGACGAGATCGTCGTAGCGGCCGCCGCCGCCGACGGAGCCGAAGCGCACGGTCTGGCCGTCTTCGTTTTTCACTTCGAACAGGAGTTCGGCTTCGAAGACGGGGCCGGTATAGTATTCGAGGCCGCGGATTACCGAGGGGTCAATGCGAATCCGATCGACACCGTATCCGGCAGCACGGACCATTGAATGTATCTGTGTCAACTCTTCGAAACCTGTGTTGTACGTTGCGTTTCCTTCAATTGCTTTGTCCAACTGCTTCGCACGATTCAAATCGTCAGAAGGCACGAAATACTGTTGCGTGTTCTTGACGGTGCTCAGAATGCGCTCTGCGGCGTCAACATCTAATAAGGCTCCAGGTGTAAAGTCTCCGCTCGCATCCTTGCGGCCAACGGTGAGCAAAAGCAGTACGTCCTGCTCGCTGAACTTATCGAGTTTGTCCAGCGCGCGTAGTACCGTGAGCCGACGTGTGGCAGAATCAGGACCGACGAGTCCGACCTCTTCCATTATTCCATCAAGGATTTTCCGGTTGTTGACTTTGATGACGTAGTCGCCGCGTGGGATGCCGAGAGCTTCGAGCGTGTCGGCGGCGAGCATGCACATTTCGGCGTCCGCTGCGATGCTTTCGGCACCCACTGTGTCGGCGTCGAATTGCGTGAACTGGCGGAAGCGGCCGGGGCCCGGCTTTTCGTTGCGGAAGACGGAGCCGGTGGCGTAGCGGCGGAAGGGCTTGGGCAGCTTATCGAAGTTCTCAGCGACGTAACGCGCGAGCGGGGCGGTCAAGTCGTAGCGCAGCGAGAGCCACTGCTCGTCTTCGTCTTGAAACGAGAACACGCCTTCGTTGGGGCGGTCCTGGTCGGGGAGGAATTTGCCCAGTGCCTCGGTGTATTCGATGGCCGGGGTTTCAAGCGGTTCGAAGCCATAGCGCTCATAGACGCCGCGGATCTTCGCCAGCATCGCCTGCTGCTCGCGGATCTCGGCTGCGCCGATGTCGCGGAAGCCCTTGGGGAGCCTCGGCACCGGACGGGTGGGCGCGGGCGTTTCGTTTTCGGATTTGGTCATGGAATCAAATGAGTTGTAGCGGCGCGGGGCGCGCCCTGTTGGTGCGCCTTATAGCGGACCTTGTGCGGGGCGCAAAGCGAGGCTCTTTGGCCGGTCAACCGGGCGCGTGGCCCTTGAGGCGGCGGACGGCGCGGCGCAGCGGTTCAATATTGCGCAAGCGGCGACGGGTGCGGCTCATGGCGAGGCGCGGCCAGGCCTTGGCAGTGAGGGCTGCTTCGAGCGTGACGAGGGCTTCAGGTTCGATGCCAAAACCCTGTTTGAAGGGGTAGTCGCCGATCCCCATGTCGAAGCGGCGGATGCCGCGCGGCACGAAGTATCGCATGGCTTCCACCACGACGAGGCGGCCGGGAGAGATGCGCTTCCAGTCGCCGCCGGCGGTGGAGATGCGCAGGAGCTTGAAGGTGCCGCCATTGGTGATGCCGAGCAAGCAGGCGCCAATCTCGCCGCCGGCTGACAGCGTGAAGATGTGGGCACTGCCATCGGCGAGGCCGTTCGCGAGCAGCGTTTTGTAGAAGCGGGAGTAGGCGGGCCGTTCGAGCAGATAGTCGCCGCCGGCTTCGTGCCGGCGCTCGGCCTGCTGCTGTTCGAGCACCGCGTAGGCGGCGGCGATGGCATCCGGCGTGGCGGCGCGACTGAAGGCGGGTTCGCCGCGCTCGGCGAGGAGGCGGCCGCAGCGCTCGACTTCCTTGCGATATTTCTTTCCGAGGGCGCGCAGGAACTCGTCAACGGTACCGGGCAGCGTGAGCGCGTTGCGGTGGTGCTCCGAGGGGAATGTGCCCGGCGCTGCGACGAGCGGGTTGGCGCGGCCTTGGATGTCGCGCGGCATATTTTCAAGAACGATCAGATCGTGCGGTCGGAGTGCGCGCTTGATCGCGCTCCAGATGTCGCCAGAGACTCCGGCAGCTGGACCGAGTATGGGGCCGCCATAGTCGGAGACACCGAACGAGGGGACGCGCAAGACGCTGAGGCCCTGTTCGTGCGTGGCAATGAGCGGGAGCATGAGTATGAGGCCGCCGTCGGCGTTGCGGACATCGACGACAATCGGTTGCGCTCCAGCGCCCGGCAGCAAGTCGGCAAAGAGTGCCTTGAGCCAGGATAACCGCTGAAACGCGGTTGACGCCACATCGGCGCCCGCTCCGTTAATGGCGCTGAGCACGGCGTCGCGGCCTTCGTGGAGGCAGACTGTGAGCATGCCGCTCCCTGTCCGATCCACGGCCTGCCGATCGGCGCCCGATGGTGCCGACATTGAGACCATTATTCAGCGGCTTTCGGGAGATCGATGACCGCGCCGAGGTGGTCACGATCCAATTGGAACTCGACGGGGCGGCGGGATTTGCGGGCTTTCTTCAAGAGCCCTGAGCGTTTGACGCCGGCTTGCAGGACGGCCTTGGCATAAAAGCCGGGACCGGCGAGGTTGCGGCTCTTGGGCGTGATGCCGACCTTATCGCGCAGGATGCCGTTGGCCATGTTGATGATTTGCGAGCGGCGGATCGTTTCGGTCCAATACTCGGTGGTCATCGAGACGTTGAGGCAATCGAGGTTTTCGACGCGATGTGGCGCGTTCAGCGGCCAGTGCAGCATTTCGCCGGGACCGATTTCGAAGACCGTGGCGTCCTTGTCGTAGGAGACGTCATAGGGGATGTCGACTTCGACTTCGTAGAGCGCGATGCGTTCGAGCTGTTCGCCGGTGAGATAGGGCGCGGTGGTGGGGTAGAGATACACGCGCTTCTTGCCGTGAAGCTGCCAGAGCGACTGTCCGGGCAAGTCCATGTGGTAATAAACTTGCGCGTTGGGCGATGAGATGAGGATGCCGCAGGTTCGATCGTAGGTGTCGTAGCCCGGGACGTTGCCGCGCACTTCTTCGAAGATCTGGTCGAGGACGTCTTTATAGCGGCGGTCGACGCCGGAGATGTTGCGCAGGTTCAGCCACATGCGGCCACGCTTGATGGCTTCGATGACTTCGCGGCCGGAGAGGCGGCCGATGTCGCCTTCGCGCCAGAGGCGGCGGTTGGAGCCCTGGGGTCCCATTTCGACGAGGGCGTAATGCTGACGGGGATAGCCTTCGATGACTTCGGCGAGGGCATCGAGCGAATAGAGCGGGTGCTCGGACAGGCGATGGGCGAGACGCAGCGGTGCCTTGGCCCAGCTTGCGGTCGTCGCGGCCGTCCAATTGGTAAAGATCGGTGCGGACATGGTGCAAATGTTCCTACGCGGGACACTCCGCACACGTTGGCGTGCGGTTGTGGTCGAAGTTAGCAAATTGCGGACCAAATTGGGGCTGTGCGCATTGTCCTAGGACGTCCAATTTGGCGGCAAAGCGGGCGGCTGATCCCTAGCGTGTTTTGGTGAACACGGTGGGCGGCAAATGCGCCGCACGGCGGTTGCACCGCCGTCCGAACATGCGAATCTCTATATTGCTTTTGCTGACAACGATTTGATCGAGGATAGCAATTTCATGGCCGGTGCTTCGCCTGTTTTCGCCGTCGCCGCGCTGGCCATGGCACTCGCTTTCTCGACCGGCGGTTCGCCGGTTCAGGCGGATGAGGTCAAACCGGCCGCGCTCACCGGGTCGCTGGCGGGACTGCCGGGCTTGTGGACAGGGCAAGGGCGGCTCGGGTTCAAGGACGGGAAGGCCGAAACGGTAACTTGCCGCGCGACGTATTTTGCAGCGACGGATGCACCGGGTCTCAAGCAGACGATCCGTTGCGCTTCGCCGAGTGGGAAAATCGAGCTGAAGAGCCGGTTGGAAGAGAAGGATGGCGCGCTTTCCGGCGAGTGGTCTGAGGAGATGTACAATCTCAAGGGCGCCCTGCAGGGGAAGGTCACAGAACGCGGGCTTGTGGTGACGGTTAAGGGCGACGACTTGAACGCCAACATGGATGTGATCGTTAAGGATGACCGGCAGATCGTGGAAATCCAGTTCCACAACACCTCGCTGATCGGGATCACCTTGGTCTTGAAGCGGGCATCGGCCGGCGGCGAGAGCTGAGGCCGGCGGGGGGGGCCGGGTGACTGGGGCTGGCCCGAACGGGTTCAGCTGTGATAGCACACAGCCGAAAATAGACCCGTGCGCGGGCCGTGGTGCCATGACGAATTTCGAGCAGAAGACCCCTC